>Ga0207664_10000113_pt1 | contig 71233 bp, 110 predicted proteins | sample LARL83metaG_FD_184349 | JGI IMG/M metagenome (GOLD analysis project Ga0207664, IMG submission 184349) | Corn, switchgrass and miscanthus rhizosphere microbial communities from Kellogg Biological Station, Michigan, USA - LAR L8-3 metaG... | ecosystem: Host-associated > Plants > Roots >...
AATTGTTTCATTCATAAAAAAACCCGTTATCTTTTACAATAACGGGCTACAAGTTTTAAGGCTTGTTTTCACAAAAGCACCCCTAAGCAAGTTCTACTTGGTTCAGGGATGATTTATAAAGTTCAACAGCCTCTTTATTGGCTTCATACGATTTACGGATTTGGTGATGCACCGTTTGGTCATTCGGGTCTATCTGAGCCAACTTCTTGATTTTATCCTCATACACTTGGTCTTCCTTCATCTGCTTCAAGACCGCCTTTAGTTCGGGCGACACATCCGCAGGGTACTCATGTTCCACTACCTGTTTCTCGAAGTACTCATCCATCTCTGGCTTGGCAAGGTTTGACGTCACTGTAAGCCCCAACAGCGAGTTTTGTATCTCGGCTGAATATAGATGCCACTTGGTTGACATTTCTTCTTTCAGCGCCAGCATAGGGTCCATAGAGTATGGAATAGGCAATATCTCTTTGCCGTTCAGATACCAGCGGGACATGCCGTTGATGCTTTCAGTTTTAAGTATACCCTTATCAACCGCGTCCTGTATCAACCCGCTGAATACTGTTTCCCTGCTATCCACTTGGTTGATGAATTGAAGCGGGTCTTTCTTAGCGTAGTCTTTCAGGGTCTTTTTAACTACCTCGTCGCTCATATCATCTACACCTCCGAAGTTTAAGCCCTTACACATCGCACGTAGTTCACGCATTGGTTTGGCGTACTGCCCAACGATATAACCCAAAGCATCAATCATGTTCTCGTCATAATCATTTTCAGTTTTGCTTTGTGCCTCCTCGTCATTGTACTCATAGTACCATGGCGAACCCGCTTGGTGGAATGGTGATTGCAGGTTCCACGGGTGCAGATACCAGAATACAAACTCCAAATTGTCGTTAAACGCTGCTACGCCATCCTCGGCAGGTAGCATATCCAATACAGTGGGAGAATAACTGAAGTCATTATCTTTTAATCTACGTTGGGTGGTGGCAAACCTAATCTTTACCTCATACCCTAAAGCGGGTATATAAGCCGAGAATACGGGTGAACCACAAATTTTACGGCGGGTGGTATAATTGCCGTTTTGGTCGCGCTTAGGTTTCCCGTGGATATCACGTTCCATCCTTTGCACAAATTCTTTAATCCGTTTCTTGTACGGAATGTCTTTTTCGGATATTTTAAGGGCTTCGCAAAGCTCTTTAATACCCCCTACTTTTTTGTCATCTACGTAAAGACTCATCTTGTTGCTGTGTTTTGTGAATTACTATTTGTGAATTAAAATATAAAGTAACATAAAAAAGGGCAGAACTCAATGCCTGCCCTTTTCTTTATTGTCAAAGGTATTAGCTACCGATGATTTTTATCATGTGGTTACCAAGACCCCACTCACCGCCGATATCAGAACGGATATCAACAGCAGAAGCATCCAGTGATGATGTTTTCTGGAATGTACCAGCACCACCAGTGTAACCAACTTCCCACTCCCTGTTGTAACCAGCAAGTTCCTTGTAGCGGTAACCGCACATTGGAAGCATAGCAGAGTTGCCAGTAGTTGGGTCGTTGTTTTTGAACAATTCCACAGGCACTATCCAGCCTTGGTTGTTCCAGTTGTAGCCAGCAGTACCTGCGCCCATTACCTCATCCAGTTCAGGCACGTTCCGCAACAGGTAGTTGAAGCCTGCTTTGTGGAAGCCGCTGAAACCTAACCACAGGAAGAAGTCGTTAGGGTCAGAATAACCGTCAAAGATATTCGATTTGAACGCCTGGTTGTTCTTAGCATACTGGAAACAGGTATTGTTCATGTAGATTTTCAGCGTATTTTCCAATTGGGTATGTAACCCGTACGAAACCAACGCCAAGATATCTTTTGAACCCACACGCTCCCTGTTGAAGATAGTACCAAACCCATCAATATCATCAATGGTTAAGTTACCAGCGCTGAAAGGGAAGATAGTACCACGGTTTTCGATGAAGTCATCTAAACCTTGGGTAGTACGGTTAGGTACAGTTTGACCTGACGCATCGGATACCACAGTAACGTTACCGTCACCTTGTTTACCGAACAACAGGGCTTTTGAAATCCTGTCCATCTGCAACTTCTCAGTAGCAGGAATAGCGATTACCTTACCGAATGAACCTTCCATACCTTCAGGGCTGATGATAGGCAGTTTGTCTGTCATCGCAGAACCTGATTCTACCGCAGATGATTTGATGATCTGGGTATTGCCAGTAAACCTGTAGGTTAAAGGCAGTTTTGGTGGCGCACCGAATGTTCCCTCACCAAACGAGTTGGTTGAAATCCAGTAGCGTGAGTTAGCCACAAAATAGCCGGTAGCTACAGTGGTGGTCAGGCGCGGACGCAGGGTGATACGGTGGTTAGCGGGAACAGTGGTGATGTCCTTGGCGATAATGGTGTACTCTGTACCGTTAGGGTGTTTAACGATGTCGTTCACCGCAGGGTAAGAGAAATATACAGTAGAACCGTCAAACGTGTTGGTGTACATGGAAGCATTTGACAATGCTACAATCACATTTTGACCAGCGCCGCCTGAATCGGTAATCACAGAACCTACTTGGAAGTTGTTAAAAATCCAGTCCTGCTCGTAGTGAGCGAATGACGGGCCAGCAACAGGACTTCCAAGTCCCATTTCTTTCATCATCGCATAAAAGTTTTTCTGCATGTTGTGGCGCTGCATAAGCTGGCGACGCAATTGCGGATTATCGGCTGCGTACTGCAGCGCGGTGTATAACCCCTCACTCGAGGTGGCGTTAATAGCGGTAGGTGCCGCTGGATAATTGTATGCTGGTGTTGCCATTTTTTAAGTTTTTTAAAAGAGTAGTGAATAAATTATTGATAGCGTTCCAACAACTGTGCATCAAATGCCTCTTTCGAGGTTCTTCCTGGGTTCGGTGCTTCTTGCCCCCTGTTTACTGGTGTAGGATTGTTGTATTCAGCACGCACCTGCAATTCGCGTTGGCTTGCTGCATTTACAATCCAGTTCTGATAGTTTTGTATCACCAACAGGTTTTTGGCATATTGTTCAATTTGCTTTTGACCTTCTTCGGTAGCAGGGATATTCATTCCCTGTGACTGTACAAAGTTCTCTACCAGTCCTTTTAACGACGCCTTTGATTCTTCGCTCACATCAAAATCAGCAACTATGTTTTGTGCGCCATCTTTACCGTTCAGCGACAAACCTTTAAACGACACTCCGTTCAACACATTGTTGACAAGGGGTTTAAGTTTATCGATATGTTCGGCAGTTTTTTGCTGCAACTCCGCTTGTTCTTTTGCGGTATTATCAACAGGTGGCGCAGATACTTCCGCCTTATGGGTTTTCAAAAACTCCCTGTCACCCTGAGCATCTACTTTCAAGCGGATGTTTTCAGCGTTAATGGTAGCCTCATCGTACTCATCTGGATTGAGTTTGTAGCTGCTGTTTAAATAAATGCGCGCCTCATCCGCAGTTAAGCCGTTCTTTACTTGCAATGCCAGAATACGGGCATCCGTGGCAGACAAAGTATCCAAATCAGCCACCGCGTTAATCTTGGTGAAAGCCTGAATTTGGGTTTCTGTCGCGCCTGATTTGTAAAGGTCGTTTAACTTCTTTGTGTAATCGTTGGCAAAGGGGTTCGCGTCAACCTTAGCCTTTAGTTCAGCATTTTGTTGTTCAAGGGTTTTGTGCTGACTTTCAAAGTCTGCTGCCTTGTTTGCTTTCTCTAAAATAGCCGCAATCTCGTCCGGTGACTTAATAGCGCCGCCTGAAATCCTTTCAAGTTCTGCATTAAGGTCAAAAGCCGCAGGTTGCGCCGCAGGTGTATTTGTTGGTTCTGTTGTTGGTGTTTTGGGTGGCTCAGGAGTAGTTACAGGGGCTACTGGTGCCGCTGGCGCTGCGGGTGGTGGCGTATTATCCACTACGGGCGCAGGGGCTGCAACTGGTGCTGCTGGTGTTACTTTTCCTTCCAATATGTCAGCCATGTGGCTAACGGTGCTTTCGTCTTGTACTTCTGGCATAAAATTGTTTTTTAAGTGTGCGTTTTGTGTGGGAGTAAAATTATGGTATAAGTTTGCAACATTCATATGCAACCCCTATCTTCGAGAATACTTTTAACACACAATAGAATACATGAGCAAGGTAAAAAAAGAACAAATCGCCCTTCTGCCAGAAGAAAGCGACCGATTAGACAAGGAGGCTAAGAAACAGAGCCGAACAAAATCAAACTTAGGCAGGCTATACATATTGGCTGGGCTTAGACAAGACGAACAAAAAGCAAAAGAAAATTTAAACAGTTAACATGGAAGAACAAAAAACATTCACTTTAAAGGGTAATCGAGTTTTGATAAATGTGCCAGAACCGACCAACCAAACACCTGGGGGCATCTTCATCCCACAGACCGCACAAAAACCAAGAAACATTGGCAGTGTTGTTGCAGTAGGTGATACTGCCGACCAATCGCTATTGGACAAGGAAATCATGTTCCACATTCAGTCGGCACAATCATTTGAATACAACGGTGTCAATTTAAAGTTGATATTTGCCACCGATATCATCGCAATTCTATAAACAAACATAAATCATGGCAAAGACAGCAAAAAAACCAGCAGCAGAGAAAGCGCCTAAAGCAGACGTTACTCCCAAAGAACCAACCACACCTACTGAGGTTCGCCCAGCACCGCCCGTAGAGAACGTGGTTGCACCACAACCTACTACAGAACCAGATGGCGTTACTCCCGTTAAGGAAGCGGAAGTACACACAGACGTGAAAACCGATGAAGGTGGTGAGCACCCCGACAATGGCACTCATCCGCATGATGGCGATGCCTTAAACCAAAACCAGCACATCGTACCAACGTTTGCTGAGGACTTGGCACCGCGCAAGGATGAGAGTAAGCCTACTGGCGAAAAGAAACAAGAAGCGATTGACCACGCCATTAAAAATCCTAATGGTATCGGCAATGAATGGCCGAGGTAATCTTATTTGACTGGAAAAAGGAAAGGGGCTTGTTTAGAGCCCCTTTTTTGTTGTTATGCAGATTGTTTCTGAGGGTTGAGTGCCGCTTGCAATCGTATTGCGGCAAGTTGATTCTGCCCTCTGATAATTTCAAGTTGTAATTGGCTTTGTGCCTGATGCTGTAATTTTTGAGCATCTAACTGGCTATCCACCTGACCTTGCACCTGTATGTTTTGCGCATCAATCTGACCTTTTTGTTGTGCAGATTGCTGTTGCACCTGCGCATTTGACTGAATAGCTTGTTGAGCCTCTTGTTGCTGAGCCTGTTGACGCTTTTCAATAGCAAAGGCAGTATACAATTGGGCTTGTTTAATCTTTCCTGATTTAATCATTTCGTAGATGCACAAATAATCGCTTTCATTGAGAGACTGTTGCCCACCTTGGCGCGCTGCGCTTTTCATGTTCTGCAAATCAGCCAATAATTGGTCTGCTTCGGCCTCATTATTCGTAATTTTTATGGTTAAATCAAAATCTCGTTCACTCATCTTACTGCCAATCTTCACAATTTGCAATGACCGCGTAATCGACAATTGCTTTTTTTGTTCTTCGGGTAGGTAGGTAGCCACTATTTGCCACTTTTTAGCCGCTACGCGCCACGGTTGCTCTGTGATATACTCATTTGCCTTAATGATTGGTGTTAAGGCGTTCTGTGCCCCCTGTATCAGTAAATTCGATACTCCCAAACCTGTTTGGCGTTGTGGGGTCTGCGCAGCGAATACGTCATTGATACCCGTTACCTTTTCAATCATCTCAATGGATTTACCCATATCTTCCCACCATGCCTGAATAATGGACATTAAGTCGGTGCCGATAGGTTTAACTGCTTGCCCATTGTTGACTTGGTTGCCCCACTGGTTCTTGCTATCCGTAATCAGAAAGCCCTCATCGGATAACAGGCGCATTAAGGCTTGCGGTTTGTACTTCACCCCATCTATCTGCATACCCTCCAAAGCCGAACGGTCGATTTGAATATTCGGTGGCGCAGGCATCTTCATACGGGCTACCCTTAGCTTGTAGTTGGTTAAGTTGGCATCATCCACAAAACCTATACAGCGTTCCACCAATGATGATGTGCCGGTGCGTACAAAGCGATAAGGGAATATGGGTGTTTTGTTACCGTAGATATCGGTTTCGTGGGTAATGTCATTATCCTCGCCATAGTCAAAAGTAAATCCCGAGCCGATAATCATTTTGGCTTTGTAAATGGTCATGTGGCTGTACTTATCCAGCGTCTTCCCATCGGCATTTTTAACCTTGGACAGGTCATAGGCATCATCTACCAAGTTCACCACAATACGCGTATCCTTTTTACGGGTAACAGACGTCACATTCACGTTCTTTTTACCTACCCAACGGCAATCGGCTACATCCACCTCTATTTGGTGCCACATGTTCATCCCGAACTGCCCTGTATTGCGGTAGGTTTGCATATCGGCATACATGTTCGGCATATTACCAACCATTCCCTCATTACTGTATTGACGAGCTATTTTTATCGCCTCTGCTTCGGTAATTTTGGTTTCTGCCAATAACCTTGCGATGCTGTAGCGTTTAACTTCCCCTGCCCAAGTAATATCATGGTAATCATCATAGATAGACCATGGCATCATTGCACGATAAGGGTCAACATAATCCTCCATAACAATGGAAGTATTGGGATTAGTGTAAACACGCTTAGCGGCACGCCCAATAGTCAGCAAGTCATCTTTGATAAGGTCGGCTATGGCGTCTGATGAACTTTCGTACATCGTTTTATCCAGTAGGTTTTGCATGGCGGCTTCTTCTTCCAAAAAGAATACACCCACTTGCGCAGCTACGTCCACTTGCTCGGGACTGCTGAATTTCATACCTCCCGGCATTTGCGCTGGTTCCTGGTCTTGCAAGACAGGTTGCCCTGTAGTTTGGTTGATATCTTGTTTAACTTGCTCTAAGCGCGGGTCGGCCAATATCTTTGCCATTGCCGCCATGGTTTGCTTGTCGACTAATGATTGATAATCGATAGCCTGAATATCCACATCGTAGTTTAGCTTTTGCAGGTAGCCCTTAACCACATCTATCTTTTGTGGCAGAATTTGCAACGGGTCCCAAGAAATGTTAATGGTGGTTTTATTACGCCTGCCATTATGGTCGCATCCCACCAGCAGGTCTTTGTACTTGTTAACGCTGTTTTTACCGCGCCTGTATGCCCTTAATTCTGGTATCGACCTTTGTTCGCCCCAAATATCATAGGGTATCCCACATCTATTGTTGAAGTATCTTGACAGGATTGCGTTTACACAAGCCTGAAAGTATTCGGGAGTGTTTTTTTGAGTTTGGTCAATATCTTCACTTGGAAATGGGTATTGTGACTTCCCCTGATATTGCGATGCGAATTTAATGGTCTCCATTTTCAAAACGGGATTATTTTTCGATAAAGCTAATTTATTATTTTCAATAATTAAAAACTACACAGATTGCATGACGAACCACTCTGCCTCTTTGGATGTTTCTTCGTGGGTCGGCAACCTACTAAATTTCTTTTCACAGGCGATTAAACACCATCCCATGGCGCAAAGTAGGTCAAATTTCGTTCTGTTCTTTTTATTCCCCTCCAATAACTGTAATATGATGCGTTTATGCTTCAAAGCGTTGCTGTACATCATCACATAGTGGGCAATTGCCATGAAATACTGGTCAATGGTGTCGGTAGTAGCGGGAGTGCCAATCTGGTTGGTCGTAGAATACCTTGACTTTTCATCCATAGTACTTTCGGGACGTGCCATTAAAAACTCTGCATATCCTCGTTGCCTAAAGTGTTTTTTGATGGCTTGCTTATTGTTTTCCACATTCATCTGTGTGCCATAGTAAACGTGCATCATCAGCATATCCTCAAAAAATACATCGGGGTCATCCTCACGGCAAAGGTAATCACATACTGGCTGCTTAGAACGCCATTCCCAGCCCCAATCTATAGGTGCACCGTCTTGTATTTTAGCGCCATCCTCATTGTCGTCAAACAATCGCATGATAACACCCGCACCTTTAGACGCTCTCGCTTGGTCAACTACTGAATCGTGCTCATAAGGGTCACAACCACCCCTAAACTTATGAAGATTACCGGGATATCGTTGACCGCCTGAGTTTATGACATTGTTATCCTCTCCGTCTTTGAGCAATTGTGATACTTCAAACTTACCATTCTCATCTTCCAAAAATATCACACGACTATCAGGGGTACCACCTGACCAAATGAAGTTACCGCGCACCGTCCATTCCTTTTCTTCAAAGCCATAGGATGCCGGGAAGTTCAGGCGCTTTAGAATATCGGTTAGTCGCTCGATATTAAATGCAGATTGTGAACCCGAGGGTGTTAAAGCATCTTCAATCGTGCGTGGCGTCTTACGCAGCAAGTCCGTAATCATGGTGAATTTCTTGCGCTTCTTTAAGTTTTCGATTTGGTTCTCCAAAAACTCTTTTGCCGCTTCTTTCATCGGGAAGCCAAACTCATCTTCTTCCGCTGCATCTTCGTAGGAGATAAAGATGGCATATAGCCCTGTTACCGTTCTACCGTTCTCATCACGCTCATCGGGGTTACTGTCTTTGTAAAACTCGCCCACTTCTTCAATCTGTTCGTCGTTTACTTCCTCAATAGTAGTTTCACCCCACCCCTTACCGACAATAAGTGCCCCGTGGTTATAGTGCATACAGGGTTTTACTTTATCCCAATTCTTTACCAAACTCATTTTTTCCAGTTTCCCAGCCTCGTTGATAATCCAGCGGTTCAATTCAACCCTATCATAAGCGCCAGCGATAGACGCCTGAAAATCTATCCATGAGTTCATCTCAATCTCAGAGTACACCACTTCTTCTTCTTCGACGCTTGCAGCACGTTCCCGCACCTTTTTATCGGTGTTTACCGAAGATGGGTACATATACTCCAACTTATCCTTTGGCATTTCAGAGCCGCGGTGTACGGGCTTCATAAACCATATGAGGTGCTTGTTAGCAAAGGCAATACGGTCAAAGTTTTCGGCAGCGGCGTCATCATTTTTGGACTGCATACCACCACGGGTATTCCTTACCCTGCTAATAAATTCCAGCATTAAACCCAAGGTGAACTCAGTTTTACCGATACGCCGTGGCCCGACAAGGAAAGCGCCGTAGCTGTTAATGTCGCGCACCACCATGTCCCAAAACAAAAAAATCAGACACTGAATGTATCTGAAACCAGGCTGGCTACTATTACTCATCATTGTCCAGTAGTTCAAGAACCAGTAATAGGGGCCGGTGATGTAGATGGGCTTGCCGTTTATCAAAATCCAAATACCGTTATAGCGTTTGTGGTATTCGCCTTTGATAAATTCCTGTTCTTCGGGGGTGATTTGGCTTTTGTACTTGCGGAGAGACTTTGGTATTTCTGTTTTGCGAAATTTTTGTTCTGCTGAGGGTAATCCGTAGTTCACCATTTCTGATTTTGGTGGCATGACAGGCAGCGGGATAGTGTACTTATCCAGTTTGATATAGCCTGATGGCTTGCTGTAATCAAGGTTATATAGTTTTCCCATTATACCACCGATTTCATTTGGGCGTACATTTCTGCGGGTTGCAATAGCTTCGCCAACTGTTTCCTAATTTTGTTTCGGGTTGGGATATCGGTGAACACCTGCGCTTCATACTCCACGAGGTCATTGTAAATGGTTTTAAGCTGGTTGTCCAACGTTGCCCGTTTGGTCATATCCGCAACCATCTGCACCATATCCTTGCTCACGGGTGCCGCGCGAAGCGATATACTGATGTAGTGGAACATTCTTAGCTTGTTAGACCACATGACGTAGGCAAGGTTATCGCAAAGCATGAAAAACCTGTTCACCATGTTCTCGTACACCGAATTAGTGCCCATGGATAGTTCTGCCAGTAACTTGTTGTCTTTTATTTTAAGGAACTCGAATATCTTTAGGAGGCGCTTCTCGTAGTCTTCCCGCTCCAACTTCACAAAGGGGCTATTCTCATCCGTGGCAAACATGGCGATACGTAATAGGTTATCGTAATCCACATGAGCGAACTCATCGTACTCCGCCAAGTCGGGGTATTTTTCAATCACTGGCGTTTTAGGGGACAGGTCGGCTATCTGGTAACGCATCTTTGCGGTATCTATCATGCCGCATCCTCCAATACCGCCAAAATGTATTTCTGATAAACGACCTCAACATTCTTAATATCCCCGCCGTGCAGGTCATAAGCCATCTTGTAACCGAAGCGTTTGTCCACTAAGATGCGGTCGCCAACCCTTAAACCCATATCGCCCGTGTCTCCGCCATCCAAATAAGCCCGTACAGGCGACGATAATGCCAAAATGGTACCAATATTCGATTCATAACCTTTAACGTTCTGTACGACAGTTAAACCACTGTCTGTGGTATATTCTGATGCCAGTTGGTCTCGCTTAAAGAACACATAGCCGTTTACGGGGATTATTTCGCCATCTTTTTGGTAGCCAAATACCATATCCATTGAGATAAGGAGACAGTACCCATATTCTTCGGTTTCCACCACCCGATATTCTTCCTGTGCTGAGAGTTGAACGTTGTAGTTGTAGTAAATCTTATCGCCAACATTGTATGGGTGGTCACAGTCCACCTGTAGTGATGCCTGTATCTGCGAGGCCAACTCAGGCTGGCTCATTTCAGCATCTTTATCGCAGAAAAATGTGGTTTTTGGCTTTTTGATGACGGTGCCACTGATGGAGAAGTGGTTTACCGCGTGTTCATCGAAGGAGATAAGTTGAATTTCTACTTTTTTACCTTCGGGGCCGTCAAGGACGATGAGGTCATAGTTAGGACTTGCTTTTACCAGTAATTTGTTAGAGACCACTTCAAATGTGGCAAGATTTACCTTTTCGATTAACATACTTTGTGCTTTTGTGTACAACAAATATATCATTAAGTAAATTAATTCTACAAGTTTGTATATTTGGCATCAACGGGCAAGGCAATGTCGCCCCACCGAAATCATCATATCATGGGCTTATTAAGCGTAACTCTGCTGGCTATCGACGGGTCAGCAAACACCACCACAATTTATTTAAATCCGGATTATATTATCCGTGTTCGTCCAGCCAGCGCGACTGAGATTACAAATTTTCCAACGGCGTTAACGAGTATTACCATCAAGGATTTAACCTATCAAAGTCCTGTTGAACGCAAATACTTAACAGCGACTGCTACGGCAACGGTAGCATCAGCCATAGCATCGGCTCAGTCTGGCGTATTAGGTTCTGGCGTATCAGGTCAAACTACTTTGGTTGCCGGTACCAAAGCAATCACCATTACTGGCTTAACTACTTCAAGTTTGGCTTTTGTGCAATTGGTAACACCTAACACCGCTTCTTCTACCATTCAGTACAAGGCGGTATGTACTGCAAACACGTTAACAATTACAGCACTTGTGGCTGCAGGAACTATCAACGCATCTGATGTTTCTACTGTTAACTACGCAATTTTAGGCTAAATCGGTTAACCACCAAAAAGAGAAGCCCTGCTGATTATAGCGGGGCTTTTTTATTCCACTTGTTCATATCATCTCTGAGTTTATCCATAAGCTCTTTATTTTTCCTCTCTGGCTCGTTCAGCCAATACTCAATCTTATCGGCGTTCGATAAAAGTTCTGTCAGGCTGTTATTGGGCAACGTCTGTGCCGCCTGTAACGCTATCAAGTGATAGTTGGGGCGCTCTTTCTCTGTTTTAAAAACAAATGGTTGCCTTTTCATGTCATCAATAAGGATTTTTGCATCTTCGTCTGTCATCTTAAAATAGTTTTAATTGTTGATTATTCATATTTTCTTTCGCTATGCACGCCAAGATAACGCGCTCCAAGGTCTTTAGCCCGTGTTTACGGGCGTAGGCTAATTCGGCGTATTTGATGTCGAGGTAGGTCATATCAAAATAATAAGCCTTGGTTTAAAACTGGCTGTATCCGTTTGTTTGCAATGGCTAAATACTCAGCGCTCATTTCACTCCCAATAAATAACCTGTCGGTTCTCAGTGCCATTAAGGCAGTAGTGCCACTTCCCATAAAAGGGTCATAGATTATACCCCCCTTAGGACATCCTGCCAATACTGGCTTTTTTAGAAGTTCGTCGTTATACTGTGCATAATGGTCGGCACTTGATGGCTTAGTGGGTATATCCCAAAAATCTGATATGGTGCCGGGATTTTTAATAGCATAGTTGTTTTCTTTTAACCCACCCATTTTTGTGCGCCCGGGCGTATTGTTTAGACGGGTGGTGTCCCTGTCGCGGATATTAAAATCAATTGTTTTAGTTTTATCCTTTACTGATTCTAAGTCAAAATAATAATCGGTTGATTTTGTCATGAAGAAAAAATATTCATGTTTCTTGCTGAACCTATCTGTTACACTTTCGGGCATTCCATTCCGTTTTGCCCAAACAATGTCATTCCGTACAACCCATCCACGATCTATACAGCCTATTGCAAAACGATGCGGTAAAAGCAAAAGGCACTTATGAAGTGATTTTGGTTGTTTTATTGGTGTTTCAAAAGCACCGTATTTACTTTCCTTACTTTCAAAATTATCTTGTGCTAAAGCCATCCCTCCGGATTGTGTGCCATAAGTATCGCCAAGATTTATCCAACATGTGCCACTTGGTTTAAGTGCCAAATAAATTAAATCCATCATCTCCCAAAGGTGTTCAAGGTATAATTGGAATGTTGGCTCTAACCCCCATTGCCCGTCATAGCCGTAGTCTCTAAGTTGCCAGTAAGGCGGCGAAGTGATTACACAATCAATACTATTTGGCTCGAAACGTTTTAGTGTTTCTAAGCAAGGTTCATTGTAAATCTTATTTGTTTCCATCTATCATTTGTTGTGTAAAGCAGTAAATTTTTGAATAGTCGTTGGTGAATTTGTTAAAATCGAAAGTATGTTGCTCTTTTAACTCGTTTATAATCGTTAGAAAACTCTACTCCGGGATTATTGTCATCAATATACATTTTTACCGCTGAGATAAAATCTTCTTGTTTATTTGACGGTATTGAATCTATAGAGATATGATGCCCTATTTCGAGTTTGTCAAGGTGATTTTTAACCTTATCGTAAAATTTATGTGTCATGTCTTAAAATGGTAAAGGGTCTGAATCGTCGTCATCATCAAAACTTATCTTAATCTCTTTGGTAGGGTGCACTAATGGCATTTCTAATTGTTCTGTCACAACCTTTTCTTCCAGCCAGTTTGAGTTATCCCAATCACCATTCAGATTGTTAAACCTTGAATTGTTAATGTTGTACTTAACCTCTACGGTACCGACTGAACCTAAATGATTATATTTTATTTTCTGTACGTGGATTTCATTATTGCCCGTTTTAAAGTTTCGGTAAAATGAAATACCTAAATCAACCTTATTGTACCAGTTGGATGAGCCACTAATATCATAAAGGGTCGGCACCTCAAACAACTTCGTGCGCAAGTCTTTCTTGATTTTAGTTGGGTGTGCAACTATGATTGTGAAAACATCATTCCTTTGGTCAAATTTAATTATTTGGTCAATCTGCTTAGAAATATAGTTTGTTTCACTTTCCCCTTTCTCCAATAGGTGTTCTAACTTATTCCACGGGTCAATAAGTAGTCCCCTGATACCTTTGCGAACCACCAAATCCTTAGCTATTTGCAAAATATTTGAAACGCTTAGGTTTTCATCGGATGGTTCAATAAAAAAGAAGTGCTCATTGATAAATGATTTTACTTTTTCAATCTCCCCGTTGCTGTAACTATTGCCGCGCCTAAGGTGCTTCCCAAGCAAACATTCACATATTTTGGCGATGAATAATGCCATAGGCTTATGCTCGGGGGAGAATAATCCCCACTTCCACTTATACTTAACAGATAGTGCACACATTATTTGAAGAGCGAATGGGCTTTTACCGTGATTTGGAATACCTGTAAGCGCCATAAGCTGTCCCGGTAATATAGAAACAATCTCATCAAACTCGTCAAGCACGCCAGTGGTGTAACCCCGACTAAGTCCATTTTGGAGATAGTTATCTAATTCATCCCATAGCATATCTGCAGTAACGATGCCATCAATTGGGAACTCTATCAGGTTTTCTGTAACGAGAACATCTTTAAGTGTTGCACCATGGGCTTTCAGATAGTCATTAGCATCCTTGTACTCACCAAAGTTTACCTTAAAGCATCTTTCATGCCCCAAACGCCTTGCTAATTCTTCTCTAAGCGCTAAACCTGGTTCATCATTATCTGTGGCGAGGATTATTTTGGTTTTGTTTTGAAAGTAATCAATACAGTTGTCGAGATATTCTAAATTTAAACCCCCTTTAGATGCACCGTTAGGTACGCTGACAACTTCTTTAACGCCAGCCTCCCAAAAGGCCAATTTATCCATCTCACCCTCTACAACGACACACCATGTGCTGTCTTTGATGTCATCCAATCCATAAAAAATCAATTCGGCGTTCTTTACCATTCTGAAATTTTTATCGGAATCTCGGTACTTGACGTTTATCAACTCCCCATTTCTTAAATAATTGAAGTCTATGGCATTCCTTTCGGCGTTAACCTGTGGAAAGAATTGTTTTGAGCAGGTTATCCTGCAGTCGATAAGTGTTTGCTGGCTCAGTTGTCGCTTATCCCAAAACCATTTCACAATGGCGTCATTCAATTCTGTGCGGTTATGGAAAACTGGTTTGAAATATTCTTTCTGCTTTGGTTCATACTGTGCTTTCAAAACTCGGCCTGTATTGTCGCAACCCGGATTATGGCAATAATACACACCAGTGTCTATGTTCACATTTAAACATGGCTCATTTTTCTTTTTGCGGGTGTGGGAGCATTTTGGGCATAAAACCTTTTCGCTACCTGAGTTTCTTTTTACAATTATGCCTATGGCGGCTAATAAATCTTTTGTCATGTTATTGGTTTAGGTAGCGTTCAACTATTTTTTCTCGCAAAATGTATTCAGGTGTGAGGTATTGGTTTTGGGTGCTAATATGGTATTCATCACGAATAGCCCTGTTTAAAACTACAATCAAGTCTTTGGAAGCATATTTTTTTAATCTTGCGTTTAATGCCGAGCATGTTGCATCCGTTACGGTATAAGTAGATTTTTTGCCAGTTCGTGTTTTACGTAAAGAGTTAAACTTTTCTATAAACAGTCGGCATTTTTCTTTTGAAGATAAAGCGCCATCCGTCGATGTTGGCGTAGACAACTCGACAATAGTATCTTTAGATACTTCTTCTCTTATCTTCTCTTCTTTACTCTTCTTTATATTGGTTATGTTTGGGTTTTGTAAAAATAACCCATTCGGTTTTTCTTCGGTTATTTCCTTACGTGGACGACCACCAAGCGACCCGTTGTTCCTGTTTATTGCCTTTTGAACCTCCTTGCTTTGCATCTGCTCATTTAAGAATGATATGGAGATATTGTTGCCGATTATTTTTATACAGTTGCAGTTAATTAACTCATCTATACCATCGGCTACAGACCTGAATTTCTTTTTAACGTTATCCAGTGTAACGTCGCAATCTTTTGACCAGTAATAGGCGCAAATGTTGATGAATATTCCCTGCAGTTCAAATGTTTCTAAAGTAATATCCCCATTAGACCAATCGCCAATGTAAAACTTAAAGTATGGTATTTCTTTAGCCATTTTAAAATGATTTTAAAATTGAATTATATCTATCAATGGCAGACTTTAAAAAACAAACCTTCATTTCTACAGGGACTTTTCCAAAGGTTGTTTTCTCATAAAATGCTATTCCTAATTTACCATCTATTTTAATATAGACCTCAAAATCATATTGGTGTGAAACCTTTTCGATATGTAAAACTGTGCCCTTATATTCATTTATGATATTATGAATTATTGCATGGCAGTATTTACAAACCGTTTTTAATTCAATTGGGTCTATGTCCCAAGGATTACCTTTATACGAATCATGGTGAACGTGTAAAGTGCTTTCACCATCATCACACAGTCTACACTTGAAACTATCCCTTTGTAATATCTCTAATCTTTTCTTCTGCCACCGCGGGTCAAGAAGTTTGTCTGAGTAGTTTTTATTGCTCATTTTGTTTACAGGTTGAAAAAGTTTATAGCCAAAAAAATCATTTGGCGTGGATTAAAATAGTGCCGTTTACCTCAGTCGCATGAATTTCTTTTGTTTCAATCTGCTTATCGATTGTAGGCCGACTGATATTGTACGCACGGGCATACTCTGACTTTGTATAAGTCTTTTTTGGGTTGATGGTAACTTCCTTGTCTTGTATCATGGTTCAAATATAGTTTATTTTTACAACTTGTCAAATTTTATTTCAAAAAAAACACCGGGTTACGACGCCCGGTGTTATGCCAAAATACGAACCGCCGAGGTGGCGACCGAATAGGTGACAAAGGTAGTGATTATTCTACAAAAGAAGCTAACGAATGAACTATGCCCCTAAATAAATAATCTTTTGCTTGTTGCTCGGCTGGTAATTGGTCGTAAGGCACAAAACACGGATGCTCTTTTTTATCGGCATCCTTTACCGGACCATACTTCCAACCCGTTTCCTCTTTTTCCTTTAGCCAACTGTTGTGGCTATCATCGGTACCAGCATCGGGGTTGTTCAAATGGAAGTCAATGCCTTTTAACGCCGAATCTTTCTGCCATTGTGGTGCGCTTGCCCAAGTTGGTTGTGAATTGTCGCCCTGCGTCTCGCAAAGGGCTTTGTTTGCCTCATGGCAAATCTGTGCTACTGCTTCTCTTGTCATTTTTTAAAAGTTATTATTGTTAAAATAAAAATTCAGTGTACCTAAACCCTTGAAAACCCTTCATAGGTATTTCAAATGGTGCTTTTACGCATTGTCCAGTCATTATAACCATGTTTCGGTTTTTATAACTCCGTTCAACGCCACCATCAGAGAACTTGCCTGTATGGTTTTTTACATAGCGAGTAACAGTTAAGCGATATTGAACTTTTCCATCCCAAACAAGATAGCAAAACTCTACCTCTTTGGCTGGAACTCCACTGCCACAAAACTGCATCCATTGATATGAGCCGTCATCTGTGCGTTCTAAAGCCTTAATTACCGCTTCTCTACCGCCTGGATACATTTTATTCATAAAATCTTGCCCGAGGGTCAATACTATGGCGTCTCTTTGCATGACTACAGTGGCAAATCGTCGTCGTCATCCTCTGGCGAGAATAAGTCATCAGCCAAACTGGTGTCATCGTCCATCGGCAACACCTTGGCACCGCCCTCAGCAAACTCACCAGCTTCGTTGTTCTCCTCAATTTGCTCATCCAAGTCCAGCTTGCGCTGCAGGATGTTGTAGTCGCTGGCGTGAAGGTCTTCTACTTTAACGACCTCACCCGTCTCTTTCAGGCGGTACTCGCGCTTCTTCGTCTCGAAGTTGGCGTATAACTCGCAAGCCTTATCCACGGTGGCGTACTTGTTGTTGATGTGACCCGAGAGCAGGGTGATCTGCGCAGCCTCTTTGTCGATTTTGTTCTTAAACTCGGCGGCGTTGGTTTTCTTCTCGGCTTCCAGCTTGGCTTTGGTGGATACACACTCGGCTATCTCGTTGGACTTTTCAAGGAGTTCCGTGTTGCTAAACTCGTGGCGGACTGGCACGATGACCATCGATGAAAGTAAGTGCTCTTGGTTTTCGGTAGGCTCTACTGCCTGTTCTTTTGGTGTTTTTGACATAAATTGTTGTTTTTAAATTATTGATTTGTGTTAATTATTTTAATTGTTCAAACTCTTTTTTGGGTTCGTTGTACCAGTTAGACCTTTTAGCCATAGTCTTATCGAAGTTTTCAAGGCACCCAACAAGATACTCTGCTAAAATGAAATCAGGTGTGCTACTCCCACTCTCTAATGAATATCTGTTTAACAATGCCGAAAGGGCTATTGTAAATGGCGTTTTAGGATTTATCATTTGTAAAAAATGTTATTTAAATCGTTGATTATAGGTTCGTCTTTATATTCTTCTTGCAGATTTTTTGCCAACTCAGGCTCATTCTTTTCAATACACGGCATACACATCCATTCGGGTTTTAAGGTTCCTATTTCTCCCGTTCTGTGAAGCATAATTTCGTTTACGCTTTTGTTACACTTTACGCATTTCATAATTATTTAGTTTTAAAGTTAAGTTCAATATTTTGGTCTGGCAACGGCAACTCTATCATACAGAAATCCCTTGCGAACATTCGCACGTTTTCGGTAAACTCCATCGCCTCAATGGTATTCATATCCCTTGTGTCCTGTATCGTGTAAGCAATCTCACCGCTTTCTACGTCGGCTATAGGATGTCCCTCTTTATCCAGCAATGGCTTTTTAGCATACATTGCCTTTAAGGTCATTTTTACGCTCTCTAATGAATTTCCAGTTTCATCTGCTATCATTTGTAGGCACATGTGTAAATAGCTATTCTGCGCCAAGCTACGTGGCCTCCTGCGGCTTTTAATCTCCACTGTGACACGACTTCCGTCCTTATAAGCCAGCATAAGTTCTTTGTAGACGTATGCCTCGTTGATAAAATGCAGAGTGGCGTCGTGGGCGGTGTGGACTATTGTGGCGTCAAATGTTCTTACTGACATACGAAATAGGTAATTATGATTAGCACTAACTGATGAAGAAACTGGTCAATGCCAAACAATGTCCAGTGATAGTACGAAGCGGTGTCTTGAAAAACAGGAAACCACTTATTCATTCTTCCTTTCCACACATCAATTAAAAAGTGCGTAATAAACTCGAAAATAACGATCACCAATAGTAAATGTGATGGATACATAAACGGCATTAATATTACCCATACCATCATAGCATGCACCAATGCGTGGATTGCAATTGGGCGTAGTGGGTAACCAAAATGCTTTGCCTTTAGCATGTATGGGCGTGAAAGCCACGTATAGTCGGCAAACAGGTGCCCGACGTTTAGGGCGATAAGTATTATCAGTGATTTACTATTCATTTTTTCGTATTGGCTTTAATTAATTTCTCTTTATCCTCGGCAAACACCTTCTCCCGCGCGGCGATGTAAGCGGCTACGGGGTCGGGCTTTGGCGGTGATTTTGGTTTGTTTTTAAACTGCATAGGTCTTGAATAAACTCTTTAATATCGGTACACCTATTTTCCAAAACCGTTAAGTCGTCGCCAGTTGGTTTGTTGGTTTTAATGTGCCATGTAATGTTACCTAAATACCTATCGTACTTGAAGCGTAACTTTTCAATCTTTTCGTCAGTTGTCATAATCTCCAAATTAAATACCACTTGCCGTCCGTAACATCTCTCATCACATTGATGATGTGAAAGGCGAAGTCGTTCCCGACAAAATCCTTTAGTTCGTCGATGGTTTTGAATGTTGCGTAGTCTATCATGGCTAATCGCAGTAAAATAAATGCCAGTCTTCAACTATTTCGCCATTGTGATACGACAGAATAGGGTTGATACTGATAATGTCGCCGCAGCGGATGTTTAAGTTGGCCCAGTCGAGCAACTCTTGCTCACTGGTGAAATGTTTGCTTAGTAACATTGATTATCCTCCTATGATTTGTGTGGTACCATCGTCGCACAGAATGTACCGTGTGCCATTATCTACTTCTTTAATGTAACCATACTTAACGGTTCCGTCAGGGTAATCTAAGGTAACTCTTGTGCCCTCAGTCATTAATGGTTCGTTTTGGTTTTCGTTCATTGTGCTTTTGTGTTTTATGGGTTAAAAAAATCTTTCAATATAGCTTACCACGAATACATTAAATCCGCAGAACTGTAAAGCGAACTCAAAGTGCTCAGGTAGTTTAATCTTCATTGCACTACAAATCTCCTCAGCGTATCCACGGGGCATCATATGCTCCCTAAACTCGTTGTAAACGTGGGGCATCATGTTATAGTCAACCACCAGTGTTATCATTTGCCCCTGAATAGTGATACTCCTGTAGAAGCCGGTTTCAAGGCGACCATACTCTACGCCCCGAATAGCTTCGTATAACTTGTCGGTTAGTGGTTTGATTTTTACTTTTTCTTCATTCATCGTATTTTGGGTTTATGTTATTGAATATCTCTATAGGTTTTCCCTGTTACAATACCCTTTACACACGTATTGTTAATGCCAATCATACCGGCAACTATGGTATAAGTATGACCTAAAGAATAAAGGGTTCTTATTTTTTTTACCGTTTCATCTGAAAGTTTTCTTTGCGAAACTTGGGGGCAATACACTTGCCTTCGGTCATTCTTTTCTTTTATGGCTAATAAGGCAGCTTCTTTAGAAAATAAATCCTTTCGCATCCAAACTATGTCCCTTCTTTTTTGAGTAAACTCAAACAATCGTTTTCTTGAAGAACACTCATGTATTATTTCAGCATCAAAGTTCAAAACAACATACTCAGTAGGGACGTGTCCAAGATTATTTTCCTGTGCGTGTTTAATATTTTCATCCCCCGTACACCACTCTAAATTCTCCACACGATTATCGGTTTTGATGCCGTTTTTGTGGTTTACCTGCGGCTTATTCTCGGGGTTAGGGATGAATGCGGTGGCAACCAATCTGTGAACAGAATAAGAACCAATATTTCCAAGAGTGATTTTATAATATCCCTTGTTTGATATGCTCGGTATCCTAACCGTCCCTTTTTTTGAGTTTAAAACTGTACCTGTGTCAGTTATTATGTAATGGCTATTATTTATTTTTCGTTTGTTCATTACTTCTTCTCTAAAATACCTGTTAACTTCTTATCAAAATATACCCTGAAATTACTATCGCCATTGTTGTCAAACGTTAACTGCGCGATAATCTTCCTTATTCTATCCTTATCGTTCCCCTTGAAGAAGAACTTAGGATGAACCATAAACGTTGCCTTGGTGGGTTTGCAAATTAGCAGACCCGCCTTATTCAATTCGCCCCACGCCTGTTTAACTGTTTGGTCGGCATACCTTACACGCTCATTAGTTATTTTGCTGATAAACTCATTAAAAATCTTTCTTGAACCAGCCGTATGATAAACAATATTCGTATCAGTCATTTCCTCAGTCAGCCAGTCCATCAAATTCCTTGCACACGGGCTTAATCCAGCCAAAAGGTATAAACAGTTATGGAAGCGCTTAGTATGGCTTAAAACAACCACCTCCTCATGCTCACCAGGCAACCTCATCTCCATTCCGCCATCTTCTTTTATTACCCATCCAGCATAGTAATTGATTATCAACGGTACGTTTTTATTATTCATCAGTATATTAGTTTTATAAACCATTAGTATCTACACAACAAACTTACGGTATATTTATTAAACTACCAAATATATATTTAAAAAGATACTAACTACTATTTGAGTATACCTACACGATACTGGTCAGTATTGTCCAGAGATACTGAAAAGTATTTAAACTACTGATTATCAATAATAGTTGTCCCTATAGACATTTTATTTATTTTAAAGAGTATACGCCTCAAGTCCATTTATCAAAAAATTTTATTATACCGTTTTTTAAACCACTGTTTTAGCATTATGTAGCGGAAGTGATGCAGTAACCGCCCAAAAGACGGGGGTGGGTCTTCCGGTTTTAAATCACGTTTACTCAAGGCGGGTACCCTCGGATAAAAAGTATTTCTCACCAGCGGCAAGCAGACCGGCAGAGACGCAACCAACACGCACACGCGCAAAGCTGTTTAGGCAATAGACGCTAAGCAGAGGGGCACAGCAAGGCTTATCAACCAACCTATACGCACAACCCATTTGCAAAAGCGGATAGTATTACGTTGCTTTGTATCGCACTACGACAAGCACTCTTGCAAAATACCTTTTTTAAGTTACATTTGATTTAAGGCTTGTTTTAGGCGATTTAAGACACTTTGTTTATGGGACAACACCAAGTATTAGATTTTCAAGAAGATTTAATAGACGAGGAATACAGGGCTCAGGGGGTAGTAACACTTGCCAATGGGACTGTTATGTCGCTTCATACATTGCTCATAATTACAAGTAAGCTAATCGGAACACCTCCAAGCAAGATCAATAAGCATATACCACCCGTAAAGAGTATAAGGGGTAGAACATGCTTTCAATTGTTGATAACGGTTAATTGCCGTCCTAACTGTACGGCTAACAAGCTAAAGAACTATGTGGGGAGTGATAGTAGGGTAATCAACAAGGTTATTGATCGGTTGTTATTATTAGGGTTTATCCAACACACGAGGCGACCGCGCAAGATGCCTATTGGTGCCTTTGTGATTGACGATACGTATAGGATAACCTCTAAAGGCCGTAGTGTATTACGCAAGATAACAGGCATGTAACCTGGTTTTCACATTATTGCAACAAACACAAGTACGATTTTCACCTTGATTATCAGCGTGTTATAAACTTTGTTGCATTATTTGCATTATTTTGTTGCATAATTAAAATATAGTTTGCACCTTTGTTATGTCGGAAGCAATAAGGCTAACGATTAAAAACATTCTCAAGATGAAAAAGCTAACCAAACAAGACGTACAAATTGAAGTAATTGCCGACTATGATACAATACCGGTTCGTGGCAATGCTATTGATAGCGGTGACGCTGAATACGATAAAGAAGTAGAGGACAAGATTATTAACGCCATTGATAATGGTGATGTATGGGCATGGGCAAGTGTAGAAGTAAAGGCCACTTACAAGGGTTTAACCGCTTCAACTTATTTAGGATGCTGTTCTTATGCCAGTGAAGAAGATTTCAAGTCAGACGGTTATTATGCGGATATGGTTAGCGAGGTTATAGAAGACCTGAATAGCCAGTTAAACGAACTGATTGAAGAACACGCATAACGCAGTTATTTACCACCAGCCAAATACGACACTTTAATAATTACGACAATGTTTAACGATATAAATTTCAACAAAGCTAAAGCGCACGAAGCAAATAACCAATGGTTTGAGGCTGCGCAGCTATGGCGTACAATGGGACGCAACGATGATTTTAACGCCTGTATGCTGTTACATAACGCTGTAAGCGCTGGCGATACCTATCGCAATAGGGTTGCTAACGAATTGGGAACAGAGCCCGACAAAGCAGAAAACCCGCATAAATGGGTAAAATGGTATGACGGAATGACTAAGATATACAACGAGGTATTCAAGAAATAACCAACAAGCCAAAATATTCACGAACTTCATAATTACGACAAAATGAAAATAGAATTATTAACTCCCGAACAACACGATCAATTATTAAACATACATAATTCATTCCCTGAATTAACCTTAGAAAATAAAGGCTATGAGGGCATCAATAGGCGCGAATTAAGTGACGAAGCAAAGGAAGCTGATAAGCAAGTTAATGCCATTTTAAAAGCTAACGTTTGCGGGTTTAGCTCATTCCAAAACTTCTGCCACACTAAAGACGGAGATATACGTATTCGTTTACAATACAATTGGGGTGCCGAAGATAATACCATGCCGTTTACAGGTGTTGGATATGTGTTACTATCTGAATTATTAAACGGATTTAACGAAACTACTATTAAATCTTAATACCATGTCAAAAGCTACAGAATATTACGAAAAACGTGTTAATAATATCAACACGATTAACGAGTGGATTTTAAAAGAAGGCTACGAAATTCACACTAACAGGGAGGGCGTTTTAACCTGCTTAGGCTTATACAAGCCAGCACCCACAAAGAACGATATACCCGAGTTTTTAAAGTACCTTAAACGTGGAGCACCCGCCGAGATAAATAATTACGTACAGGGCATGTATGATGCCTTAAACCTTTGCAAATAATATTACCATGATAACCACCATCAACAATAGCCACAGGATATTTTTAATATCAGGCGACCAAAATACAAGCTATGTATGTAATTTGGAAGATGTAGAAAGGATTGTTTTATCCTTTGATGACTTATCATCTGTAAAGTTTCAACACCGTTGGAACGGCTATTTTAAACACTGTTCTAAAAAATCAGTTATTGACATGCTTAAATCAATGAACCTTAATTATAAATTCTTATAACCATGCAAACCCTAAAACGCATCCTTGCAGCCCTTAGCCGATTTGCTAACAACTGCTAAAGAGAACCATAACCCTAACAACCCATAGCCAGCAACGGCATGGGTTTAAGGAGGTACAAAGCAAGCCGTAACTAAAGGCAATAGGTTATGTAAAAGAGTAAACAACGCATGGTAAGCCCAGCAACGTAAACCCCAAGATGCCTAAAGCGCATAGCCTATCAAACGGCATGCGCTTTAGGCAGTAGAAGCCCACAAGGTTTTTAGGCATCGCTGAAATTGCCTTAACGTTCAGCAAGGTTAACCCCGTATTAGCCGAGGGGACAGGCTAAAGGTCAAGCAAGATAGACCAAATTATCAAGCGTACTAAAGAAACGATATTCTTTCGCATTGCCGTAATTGCGTAACGGTAAGGTTAGCAAGTGATACCAAAAACTTGACGGTCGGGCAAACCGAATTTAACCCGCGTAGATACCTAAATTCCGCATAGCGGTGTATCCATCGAATAACTCTAAGGCTTGAAATAGTGCCACGAGCAAAATAAAACGTAGCAAAGTGTGTACTTTGCCTGACGAGTTGAAAACAACGAAACGTAAAAACAGCGGATAGGGTGTAAGCTGTATAAATAAGCCGACCTAAAGGCTATAAAGGTGCATGAGCCGTAGAATGGTGACTACCTATCCCATTTATTAAACTTAAAAATCAAACGTTATGAAATACTTTTTAATTCGGCTTACATACGGTCGCTGGGCTTCGGTATATGCATACAATTCTGATGATGCTATAATTGCATACCACCTACTGTTTGATAAGACCGACAAAGAAGATGTTTTATCGGCCTATGCGCCACTTATACAACCATAGCCAGCATACTCACGCTAAAGAGATAATAATCGCTCACAGAGCCTTAAAAATAGCCTAAAGATGAAAACAGATAAATATTACAAAGCGGTATGTATAGAAAAAACCGCTAAAGAGTTTGGTCAAATATTAGGACAAACAAAAACAGGCAATAAAAAAGGATTAAGTAAAGAAGATTTTGCCGAGGCTATGAATAATAGCACAGTTTACTCATTTGAAATTATAGAGTTTTAGTTATGAAGATATTTAAACAACAGCCAATAGATTTAATAAGGGTTAGGATTTACAAAGATAACGAACACGTTAAATATTTAAACCTCTGTGATACGACCGCTGACGAAGTTTTAGAAATGTGTAAGCAAGTTATTTTAAAACAAAACCTTTCTCCTTTTGCAACAGGCAAAAGAACGTCCATAGAGGTTAGGGAGGCTAAAGGGGCTAAGAATGGCAAAGCGCAATCTATACCATTTAAAGGGCTTGAAGTTGACGAAACCTATGAATTAATATTAAACGCCATAGAACAAGAAAGTAATCACTTTTCAGTAACACCCCCACCCGAAAGCAAGCGCAGAGAAACAGAATGTGAAGATATTGTAACAACCCTTAATAACGACATAGCCGCAAGCGGGTTGGATTTATCGTTTACATACTCAACAGATGGGTATTACCAAGCGATATGTTTTAATGATACTGTTTTGTGGAGTACGGATAATGACGAAAGAGATTTTGACGAAGATACCCAAGAATATATTCCGTTGCTTACTCATATCATCGCACAATATCAAGATATTTTTGGTGAGATGAGTAAGTTAAACGAACGTTTTTTAGAGCGATTGAGATGAACAAATACGCCGCCACCCCCTGCAACATCAAAATGGTGTTAATGGCTAAAGACGTTAACGTTGAAAAGGTCTGCACCAACCTTTGGGAAGTTTACACCTTTGAACGGGATATGCCCACTAAGTATAAACTGCAGTTCTCGGGCAAACCATATATTATAGCAACCTATTATTTAGACGCCATAAATTAAACAGTTATGAATATTCAAAGCATTAATGGTGATATTAAACTAATTGAACAAGCAATCGGCTTAATAGAAAAAACAGAAAATTACCTGCATTTTAGGAAAAGCCACTTAGTAATGGAATTGTGTGAGCAGGTAAACGTTTTAAAAGAAAAAAGAGATAGGCAGATACAGGTTATTAACCAGTTAACTTAAAATGGTATGCTAATTAACGGCAAAGAATTAAGTTCACATGATAATGGTAATATTATATACTATGATCACATTTTAATTAAATCTGTAAGCCACCCTAAACTAAATGAGTATAGCACTTTTGAACAATGGGTGGAGCACATAAACAACAATCCCGAATTTTGCGGATGCAAGTATCATTCTATAATGAAAGGGCATTGCAAGTGATTAAAAAAGAAAAATATATCATTCACTTTAGGGAAGAAAAAGCCTTGTTTTTTAAAGTGATAAAACAAAAACATTTTTACGCTGGGTTTACCTGCAAAATAAATAAACCCCAAACCCAACAACATGAAAAGCTTGATTAAAATATTGGAACAGTCGGTAAAAATACACGGCGCTAATACACCACTAAGCATAGGACACCTGCTGAACATAGCAAAGATGTGCGAACAAATGGAGGGCGACAGTCAAGACACCACCACAATTGAGCAGCAATATTTTGAAGAAACAACTAAATACGGCAGCTGATGAAACCCCAACAAAATCTAACCCAAATAGCCATAGGACACCTACACCCACGACGTGAAATTCGCTTTTGGCAAGCCTACCGCGGCGCCCTTTGCATTGACGAAAACAACTCAATCGCCATATTGAGGGCGAAGTATAAAGGAATGCCTAACATTACATTTAAATCTGTACGCTGATGAAAACCATTAAAATAAGGATACCCGACAATTTATCGGGCGAGAAAGAAGCGTTTGCAATTGGTAAACAACTGGCTAAAAAGTCTCTTAGTGGTGGCGGACAAAACAAAGATGTCAAACGCCTGGGTAATCAGATAGATGTTATTGATTTGCAAACTACCATTATAGTAGAAAGGTTCTCAACCGAGAAGCCTATAATCATGCAAACTTGTAACGTTTGTAACTGCGAATATCAATCTGATATGGCTAAACATTATTACCACAATTACGGCGGTAAAAGAGTTAAACGAAGCGTTTGCTCTGCCGATTGCGTTCAATTTATGGTAGATAACTTTGGTGCGAGGATACAAAAGTCAGCCTCGAAACTACCGCACCCAATTAATTATTTTAACAGATAACACCATGAACATACTACTGCAAAGCGATTACAACCCCGCACAGCTACTTAAACAGGTCTCCCTAAACAATACCCGCCTGAGCGATTTGGTGGCGTCAGAGATAAGGAAACAGCACTTAAAACGATAAATACCATGCAATACCTAAAGATTAAGAACAAAGGCGAATTGGATATTCGCCTGATATGCCTAATGGGTGCCAGTACCAAAACTGATGACCCTACAAAGCTGGGACAATTTGGCACAGGGCTTAAATATGCCATTAGCTACCTGTTACGCAATAAAATAGATTTCAGGCTATTCTGCGGCAAGAAAGAGGTGTTATTTACCATTGTGCCTACCACCATTGCGGGTAAGGATTTCGAGGAGATATATTGTGATGGGCAAACCATGAATATTACCACACAATACGGCTATCAATGGCAGGCGTGGGAAGCCATGAGGGAAATATGGTGCAACGCTACCGACGAGGGCGCAGATCGCAAATCTATTATGTCTGACCGTTCACATACCCACGGCGCAGCGGGACACACCACGTTTTACATTGGCATAACCGAGGCTATACAGGGTGTTTTGGATAAGTGGAATGAATACTTTTTAAAAGCCAAACCTTTGTTTAGCAATGAACAGTATGCTATTTACCCAAACACAGGTAAACTAAAACTATACAAAAACAGTGTGCTTATTTACGAAAGTAGCTACGCTGAAAGCCTGTTTGCCTACGATATAAAAGAAGCCAATCTGAATGAGTTACGCCAGTTTATGGGTAGCTATGAGTATTCAGTAGGTTGCGCGTTGCTATCATCCAATAGGGAGGTAATCGCTAAAGTTATGGAGGCTATTAAAAGCAGTGCTAAAGTTATAGAGGCAACCCTGAATTGGGACTATGTGCCAGGCAAAACCGAAACCGTTAAAGAGATATTCTCGGGTTATTTATTCCTGCACCCACAAAGCAATTCTAAAGCCGCCAGCGCAAGTAGCGTAATCGTTAACCAAAGCCTGTACAACCTGCTTAAAAAGTATAATCTGCCCTGTGAGCGAGTTGAAATATCTCGGGGTGGTTACTATGGTGGGGGGGGTATTGGTTACGGTGACAAGGCTGATATGAAGTATAAAGAGATACTTAACCGTGATCTGCAAAAGAAGATTGAGGCAATAGCTGAAAAATACCATTCGGGCATGACATTTAAAATCGTGTCTCCATTGGGTGATAGTTTTGATTTATTGGTAGAGGGTGGTTATTCAAAGACCGTGCTATTCAGCACTTCGTTACTTAACCTGTCAGCCGCCGACCTTGAAAGCACGGTGCTTATAGGTATTATGCACACACAGGAAGAAAACATATTTAAAGCCTTTAAACGCCTTGTTAAGTCGGTTATGGGAAACCGTAACTTTAAGAAGATAATATTCGGTAGGAACATTGGTACAGGCGAACCAGCCAAGTATCTGCCACCTGTGAACGAAACCGCATTGGCTGATATTAGCCTTGACGAAGATTTACCCTTTTGATTATGAATTGGATACCAGACGAAAACATCGAGATTATCGACCCACCCGTGGATGACAGCCACTTAGACCAGCTATGGGATTAACCATCGCCCTGCTCCTATGGTTCACCATACCGATATTAGTTTGGGCTTACCACCTGATTAGAAAATTGTTTAAATAACTAACCATGAAAACAAATCGAATTAAAGATACTGTTGTACCGCAGGGCAACTATTTTAAACTAAACATAGTACCCACAGCCCCTAAGCCTGACGTTCACATCTCCGAAAAGGAAATGGCGCTTTACAATTACGTTAGGCTAAAGATAGCCTACCAGCAAAACGAGGTTGAGGGGATGGTGAATGCCATAAGGCACAAACAGGAACTAAAGGCGATACGGTTTAACAACATCGCTACCCGATCAATCTGCGGCGCAATGGCTTTGGCTATTATTGGTATTATCGTTAAACATGTTCTTTTATAGATAGTGCCATGAACAAAGAACTATTCACCTACCACCTGTGCGACAACGGCGGGGCTAACACCATTCAACTACCGATACTCTTAGGCATTCGTACCCAGTTTGAACACGAGTATGGGCGCTACGAGGTGCAAAGCATCACTAAGCGGGACGGTGAGGTAGTGGTGATGTGCGAACGGACGTTAACCACTACCTACCTGATTGACCACTTCGATAAAAGCGCCGAGGGTGTTCAACTAACCAAAGGCGCTGATTTTACTTAAAAACTTAAAACGATGGAAAACGAAGGAATTGAAATAAGACCACTTGAAAGCATTGTATCTGATATTAGAGACACCATTAAAATACTTAATGGCTTAATCAGAGAAGCTAATGACAAGGCATTAAAGGTAACGTTTACACAAGCGTTTCACCCCATGCAACAATACAAGCCTGAAAACATAAACGCACCCTTTGAGGTGAAGTTTACTAAAGAGTACTAACATGAAACGACCCCTAACCCACCACATCGCCCTATGGCTTGCAATGGCACTTGTGTGCCTCGCCGTAGCCTCCTGTGGCTTAGTCCACAAAGTAACACGTACTAACCCGGCAACCAGTTGCCCTAAATGGTAAAAAAAAGATGAAAGTACCACATAACCTAAGTGGCATGTATTTCCGTGCCCAAAACGAAGAAACCGGCAAATGGGAAAGCGTTTGCTTTGAAGATTTAAGCGAGAAACAGATGGATGAGCAACTTAACCAACGCTCGGAGGAATGGATAAAAAGTCTTGCTAAGCAATTAGCAAACAAGTTGCACCAAATAGGTGTAGAGTTTGAAATTTTTGCAGAGTAACTTGCCAATTAAATAAAAACATTATATTTGCAGTGTTAAAAGAGGTCATGCGAGGCCGCCAATAACAAAGCAGTAATTAAGACAAACCAAATAAATATTACCCGTTCTTGTAGGTGGCCTCGCAAATGTTGACCTCTTGAACGGGTTTTTATTTGGTCAAAAATTGAGATATTGTTCAACACCTTACGCTAAGTACTTATATCTGCCATTACAGGTGATTAGAGACGCTGTGGCGAATAATTATCTCGATAGCTTATGCTACTTCATTTGGATGAGAAACTTACACCAGCGGCCTGTAATTTACCATTACTCACTACGCAAGATTGCCGCCAAATTAAAAGCAAGCCCGACCACTATTAAAACGCATATCGAAAGGCTGGAAAGATTAGGTTTGGTTACCCGCCACAACGGGCACTTATACCTTAAATCAACACACCAGTTTTTCAGGGAACGCACCTCACCTATGGTTGCCGTAGGTATTGCCGATAACAAGCAACAACAAATCGCTTATCTGCGCTTCCCTTTATTTAAACGTAACCTACATACTCAATATAAAAAGGTCAACCAAAAGAACAACGTCTTACAATTGCTCCAAGGTGCCAATCTGTCCTATAAGGCTACCATAGCCGCTATTCGACAGTCTAAGCGCCTTAACTTAAAAACGCTTGAAAGTTCTTTAGACACCGATTTTACACTGAGTAATAAAAAGATAGGAATATTAACCAATCGCTCAACCAGCACCGCTATTAAGATTCAGAAAGCCTTTAACACCCTCGGACTTATCAAGTCATTCAGGCGGGTTAAACTATTGCTTACAGGTCATAACAGGCGGTCATTCTTTGAACTTAACCTTAACGCCAGTTACTTCCTGTCCAACAAGGGTTGTGTTTATCAAAGGCTGAGCAATGGTTTTATATTTCAGGATAAAGGAGCAATTGTATGATTGCATTAATTGAACAGTAAACTTAACAACAACATGATAACAGAAGTAGACAACTACCGTGGGTATGAGATACGTTTCGATACCAACAATGAAACATTTAGGTGCGATATAGACGATAGCCGTTCGGTTAAAAAGTCATACACTGCCATTAAAACATTTATTGATGAATGGCTGAAAGATAACGCCAACTTTAAAAAGTTTAAGGTTATTTGTAACCCATTGTCAATGTATGGAGGCAAAGCTGGAACGATTATCGGTCAACGCAAAGATGGCAGATACTATCTTGAAACGCCAAGCGGTGTCAAAGAACAAGTTTCTGATTATAACCTAAAAGACCACTGGATACTGACCGATGAGGTGGCAGAAGCCCTAAAGGCAGCAAATCCCATCTTGGCTGAATTAAAAGCCTTAGATATCAAGGAAAGAACCCTTAAGGAGCAATTAACAGCCATTTACCAAAGCATCCCTGTTCAAACTTTAGAAGATTACAAAAAAGCTAATAGCGGGAGTTTTTAACCATGAATAAACCACAAGTAACCAACGACGAAAGCCACGCCCAAGTGCGTGAGCAATCCTGTGTCTCCGACTGCTGCGGGGCTAAAGTAATCAGGGAGCACTGCTTTAATGAAGTGTTTGAGCAGTTTTGTAAAAGATGTGGCAATCGATGTAGAGCAGTTGAACCTAAAAATCAAGAGTTATGAAATATCAATTACCCCGAGAGTTCGCCACTAAGTGGGTGGCGGCTTTAAGAGAATTCCCCGAACAAAAACACCATAAAGGTGAACTTCAAAACGCAAAAGACAGGAGTTGTTACTGTGCCATTGGTGTATCTTGTTTAGCTAATAATATAGACATATCCGATAACGGGATGTCGATGATAGTTGATGGCGAGAAAGTTGATTACTATGAAAAGTTTATCTTTAAAGACCGACTGGCATACGAAATAGTTAATCTTAACGACCGCCAAGAACTCACATTTAATGAGATTGCCGACTGGATTGAAGCCAATGTAGAGTTTGTATGAGAAAGCACGAACGCCTCCTTTGGGGCATACTATTCACATTGTTAGCCGTGGGCATCGCCCTGTCGGGCTTGCAGGTTTATTTAATCAAACAACATCATAAAACTAATCAACATGAACCCAACACCACAACAAGTTCAAACGGTTATAGATAATCTTGAACAAGCTAATAAGATAGCAGAGTATGACGCCCCTATTGATATGTTCTCCACTTACATAACCAATTATAACGTATGCGGTACACCTATGTGCCATGGCGGCTGGTATGCCTTAGTAACAAAATGCCATCGTTATTCAGAGGGCGCAAGTGCCATGGCTGAGCACTTAGGATTTGACGATAGATTTGGATTGATGGATTGGGCGGAGAAAAACCCAACTATCTGGGGTAATAAAAGCGGTGGCTATATGTTTAGCGATGGTAGTTCTTTTAACCAACCACGTGATAGTGGTTTTACCCTGCAAACCATTATAGACCACTGGAAACAAGTAAAAACCAACTTAGAAAAAGCACAATAACACCATGCCAAAGTACGAAACCATCATCGCCGGAGACCAGGTTCTCGTCAGCGACCGCCTGCAGGGCTTTAAACTATTCCAAAAGAACTCCACTATGGTTAGCTACCTTGGGGTGTCCGACACCGAGATATTCGCTCAGTTCGCCAAAGGTGGCGCAGGGCTTATCTATAAGGATGTGCCAGCGGATGTTATTGAAGCAGCCGTTAGAGCCCCGTCAACAGGCACATTCATTCACGCCGAGTTAAAAGGCAAGTACGACACCGAACCTACGGAAACCTACGCCATTGAGTTGGTAGAGGATTTGGAGGGCGAAGAGTTTGGGGATGATTATTTGCCTATTTAAAAGAAACGGTTAATGGGGCAGCGGAGTGGTGACGCTTAGTATGTTAGACGAGGCAATCAAGTCCTTACGAGAGAGTTATTTTACTTATTATATTGTAACGAAACCCACTGGCAGCATAGGCAATCAGACTGTTAAGACTTGACGACTACCGTATAAGTAAAAAAATATGTTGTGGGTTCGAATCCCACCCCCATTACTAACAAAATAAAAAACACTTAATATAAACTAATCATGCCAATCATTCGTAAACACGAAACTTTACCCGCACAACCCGTAATCGTACTTATCTACGGACAACCAGGCACAAGCAAAACCAGCTTGTCCAATACCTGCAAAAACGCACTTAACTGTGATTTTGATTACGGTTTTAAACGTTCCTTCGGGGTAGTAGACAGCTTTCAACCCACAGGATGGGGAGAGATTATTCAGGAACTAAACTTAGGCGCTTTCGATGAGTTTGATACCATCGTTATTGATACTGCAAAAGGCGCTCTTGATGACTTCCTTATGCTTCATGTACAGCAACAAGACTATAAACTTAAAACTAACAAACTTAAAATGTTCGGGGCTATTGGCGAGGAGTTCAAGTCATTTGTTAGCACCTTGCGTTTAAAGAAAAAGGACATCTTCATTATTGCCCACGATAAAACAGAGGAGGACGGCGACATTAAAAAGCGTATACCCGATGTTACCGGACAAAGCAACGCCTTATTGCTTAGGATAGCCGACCAAGTTGGTTACCTCTCTATGCGCAACGGTCAGCGTGTGTTATCATTTAACCCAAGCGACACCACCGTTGGTAAGAACGTGGCTAACCTGCCTGATTTGGTTTTGCCAAGTCATACTGATGCTGCGTGGGACGGTTTCGCAGATCGTGAGATTATCCAAAAGGTAAAGGATGCTTTAAGCGCCCACTCTGAGGAACAAAAGGCATCTATTGAACTGATTGCTAACTACCGCACCAACATTGATAACGTCGCCCTCACAGACACCGCTTTAAAGGCGCTGATGGAAACGTGGAAGGACGAACCTGAATATATCCGCCTGCAACTGCGTTCGTACTTTGGGGCGCACCTAAAGGCTAATGGGTGGAAATACTACGCTGATAAGACAGCGTTTGCGCCGATAGCGGCAATTGAACCGCCTGTGGTTGCGGAAACCCCACCTGTTGAGGCAGAGAAAGAACCCGATTTGTTTGAAGCTAAGGAAGGAGAGTAAGCCATGGAGGAGATATGGAAAGATGTGCCCGGATTTGAAGGATTGTATCAGGCATCCAGTTTTGGACAAGTAAAGAGCATCGACAGAATAGAGTTCAGGAAAAACAATTCAGAAATAGCCACCGCCCATAGTATTAAAGCGGTTGTGCTTAAGCAAAAAATAACGAACACGGGATATGCGACAATAGTCTTAAGTAGGTCGGGTAAACCAAAATACATTTCTGTGCATAGGGTTATTGCCCTAACATTCGTTTCTAACCCTGAAAACAAGCCACAGGTCAACCATATCGATGGCAACAAACTAAATAACTGCATTGGAAATTTGGAATGGTGTACACCCAAAGAAAACATTAATCATTCATGGAGAATTGGGCTATCAAAAAGTGCACATGGTGAAAAGAACCATAGGGCAAAGATTACCGATGTACAGGCGACCGAAATAAGACAAAAGTATTTCGCAGGGGTAAAGCCCTGTATAATATTAGCCGAGTACAATATTTCAAGGTCAAGGCTCCACGAACTAAAAACAAGGAAAGTATTTAAGCATGTGCCATGAAGCCAGTATACACCATAAGAACTACATCTGTAGAGGCTTACAGGTATTGGGCGCACGAACAGTCCGAAAGTAACGAATCTTGGAACACTGAGGATAAGCTAATTGAAACCATAAAAGGAATTTACTTAGCAAATGTTAAAGCTAACTTTGGCGAATTTGGACACCTCATCATCGAGAAACCCAAAGAAAACAGGGCTTACCTGAGCAACGGCGAGTATGGCTTTAAGTGGAAAGGATTTGAGTTAACCCAAGCGCAGGCAGTACCGCTTATCCACCACGCCGCAGACCACCCTTTATGGAGTAGGGAGATACCGCTGGCTAAGGTCTACGAATTGCCTAACTGCAAGCTGATACTCACCGGTACCTGTGATGCGATTGAGGGGATAGAGTGCCGAGATACGAAACTGAAATTCAGCAGCTTCGATGTGAGTGACTTTTTGGTTAGCTTCCAATGGCGGGCATACCTTGACATGCTGGGTCTGAAAACCTTTCACTACGATTTTTTCCGTGTATTCAACTTTCAAGTCAAACAGGACTGTTTAAAGGCACGTATTGAACCGTGTGAAAGTATGACCTGCTATTGGTACGAAGAAATGAACAGGGATGTTGTTTCGATGCTGACCGAGTTTGTTGAGTACTGCCAATATCGCCAATTAACCGATTACCTTAAGATAGACGCCGCCAAGCAAAAGCGCATACGGGCTGCGGGATTAAAAATACAATTATGAAAAAGCCATACGCAAAAATATACTATAACAACTGTAGCGTGGACTATGATTATACAATAGTTCCACTTCCCGATATCCCTGATTATATCGAGGTATTTAAACAGGACAATGAAGATGTAGATGAAGCCGGATTTAATGACTGGCAAACCAAAGGATATCTGCCGTCAATTACAATATCATTAGTAATGATGACCGATGCTGAATTCACAGAATGGTTTGTCACCAATGTAGAAAATCACGCTTAACTAACCAGCCATGATTACCACCGACAAAATAAAGATAGGCGATAACGTATATTACTACGACAACAAAGCCAATATAATCGAGACAACTTGCGAAAGTGAAGTGATGAACTTTAAGGGTGAACCATCTGTTCACGTACTATCACAGAAAACGCCTGTGCCACTAATGTATCTGTACGCAGAGAAGCCGATAAACGTACAACCAAAGGGGCACGTCCTTGTAACGGGAAACCCTATCAATCAAATTGAGGTCGCCCCCCCCACGGAAATCGTCTTTAAAGGCAAAATAGCGGGGGAATTGGAAGAAACCATTATTACCCCCGAACTCATTGACGAACGCTCAAAACCTTTGTTGGCACTAACCATTAAAGGCTTGCACGATACCGAAGGTGCTGAGGCTATGAAAGCGGCAGTGCTTAAAGCGGTTCGCCTCAGAACAAGTGTAGAGAAGTTGGAAGAACCCATCCTGAAAAGCATTACCGCACAGGCAAAGAAAGCCAAGGAAGCCGTTACATCGGTTTCCAAGCCTATCTACGATAAGTGCCTTGAAGTGCAGAACGCCTTACAAGCTAAACTTGACGCTTGGCAATTACAGGTGAACCAGGCTAAGGCGAAAGAAGATGCCGCCCTGAAAGAGAGAACCGAAGCGCGTGAAGCCAAAATGTTCAGCCTTGGCATGCTTTATAACGGCGTTGCCTTTACCGGCTACGGCAAGACCATTACCAAGGAGAGTTTGTTTGCGTTGGAGCAAGACCGTTACGATGCTTTGATAGTAGAACTTACAGGGCTGAAAGAGGAGGCTGATTTATTGCCACCTACGGAAGCGCCTGTTGCCTCTGCATTTCTTGGCACACCAATGTATCACTCAGCGCCCACAACGGCTTTAAACGGCTCGGTTGGGGCTAACACAGCCACCAAGCGCACCACTAAGTTTGGCGGTCAGGAAATTGTGTACCTTAAACTCACCTCTTTGGGTAGTATCATTATTACCAAGGGGCAAGTGCCAGCGGATACCGAAGCCGAAGTTCTTAACGACAGGATACTCCTTTCGTCTTATTATCTTCACCTAACTAAATAACTCACAAATGAAAAATCAAGAATTATTCGATAAGACAATAACAGTTTTAGTAAAAGCATATCAAAAAAACACCCTACGGCATCAACTGTGTTGGGCTTGTGCTGTTGGTAACATTGTTGCCGCTGCTAACGGTTCGCCACTAAACAATGTAATGGATTCCTTTGATTGGGAGGATTACTACCACACCCTTCATGCCGCAACTCAAAATATTGCCAGCTTTAAAGCAACCGAAGCGGGGTTTAAACAAATAGAAAAAACGGGATATACACCCATTCAACTTTTGGCTATAGAAAAAGCCTTTGAAAGAGAAAAAAACGATATAGATGGGTTTAACGGCTTGATGGCGGTTGTAGATTGCCTAATGGAAATTCACGAAGCCACCACCGAACAAGCCGAATCGGCAAAATCACTATTCGTTAAAGTCTAACATTATGGATAAAGAAACAATCATAGCCGCACTGCTAAAACTGCGTGGCGACAAACCCCAGCAGGAGATAGCCGATAGCATGGGCATCAGCAAGTCCACCTACTGCCGTATGGAGTTGGGTAGCCACATCAAACTGGAACACATCTTTAAGCTGGCGAAAGCCTATGCCGTGAACCCTGAGTATATCTTGGCTTTGATGAGTGGCAGGCAGGACGTTATTGTCACACCGTCCATTAAGGAACGCATGGAGAAACAGCAGGACACCATCAACCAACAAAAGGACGAGATAATCAAATTGCAAAGCCAGCTGCTGGCCGCGCGGAGAGGGGAGGACTGGTAGTGGAAATTAAACACATTGTGCCCTATTTGCCTTATGAACTAAAAGTAATTCACGAGGAAGCACCTACCCCATTAACGGTGTATGGCATCAGTATATACGATAACAAAATGGTAAACATTGCTGGTAATAGCACTCTGAGTATCGAGCGATGTAAGCCGTTGTTATTACCCATATCCGAATTAGGGCGCCAAGCCCCTAAGACTGTAGTAGGACGCAGATTGGTAGACGAGATTAATAAAAATTGCATGTACAGCCTTGATAGGTATGGTGACTTCTATGATTTACCAGAAGCCATGAGTGTTGATGATGTATGGGAAACCTATGAGGGGTTATTCAAGTATCACTTCGACGTATTCGGACTTATCGACCAAGGACTGGCATTAAACAAACTGGATTATGAGCAAACCTAAAACACTAAACTCCTTCGCCGACCTCGGCAAAGCCGTGGAGGTAGAGCCGAGGTATCTGCGGTTTGAGTTGGTTGGCAAAAGCCAAAGCGGACTAACCGACCAATACATGGTTTACGAGAAGAAAGGTGTCGGACAATTGGCTGCCGTACAATTCAGTGGTAATTTCAGACAATACGCCTACTTCTCTTTACCCGGTGTGGAGTGGACGGCAGATGCCTTACAAGAACTGGTTGTTTTTATCAACCGAATTAATCAACAGCATATTAATAAAAATAAAAAGTAATGCTAAAAACAGAAGATATTTCCCAACTAAAAATGGTTAAACTTAAAACCATTGAAGAAAACTTAGCCCACGTTTTTTCTGTTGATGATTTTAATACAGGCAAAAAGTGTTGCGGCGAACCTATCTATAAAGGGATAGATACAGACCCGTGGGTCGGAGTTAAATACTGTATTAATTGTCATAGGATAACCACAATTTATTTTCAGGATAGAATGGGTGGTATATATCAAGACCCCGCTGAAATATGGGAAAATCCAACACCTGAGAATCCATTTATAGATTTCAGCCAAATCCACCAATACGCAGACTTTTTAGCAGAACATGCAAAAGATAAGTGTTATGCCCCGTGGTGGGGTGACATTAACAAATTTAAACAGTGGGTTCGGGATAAAAATAAAAAGCCATGAAATACCCAAAGCTATTCACGAACGATGCCATAACTATTAACGGCTACGCCTATTTGGTGTGTACTGGCATTAACCCTGAGAAAAGGGCATTAGTTAAATCGCCTGAATATAACCGCATGGTGTACAATATTCACCTGCGGTCGGTAAAGTATGACCCCAACAGTCACCAACCCGACTATTACTGTAAAAATACTGAACTTCCCCCCTACGAGATAGTGAAATAATTTCTATATTTACACCGTTGAAAGTAGTCAGGGAAAGGCAACTCAAACGCGCATTTTTTCAATTTCGGTATACACAATAATTACCGCATTTCAGTTTAGACTTTTTGCCTTTCCCTGCAAGTCTACTGGATGCGGTTTTTTATTGTGCTGTTGTATGAATTGTACAGCATAGGGAAGCAGAAGCCCTAATCAAAAACAACCTATTGAAATACCGTCTGCATTAATTGCAAGCTGGCACTGTGTGTAAGGTTCACAACCAAGCGACTGCAAAATTTGATTGAGTGATTAATGCAACCAACGCCGAAAGGATGCCGTGCAGGAGCGGTTTGTATTGAAACATAGAGTGACCACTGTAATCATAACGGTCAAACCTTGGCTCTAAAGAGAGTTGCAGGAGAAGAACCTTTTATCACTTAGCTAAAAAAGCACTTTTATATTCATTGATATGAGATTTATACCAACAACAGCAGAAGCAATTGGCGAAGAACCAGATTGGAGCGAATTATACCCTACCAAATGGTGGCTTGACACAGAAAGACCATTACCCGATGGCGACCCTCAAAAATACATTGCTGTTCAAACAGAGGGCGATAAAGACCCAAACAACTTTGTTAAGGTTGGAGATATGCGGGTTTTGTTCACAGACCAATGTGAGTACTATTTCGTTTGTAACCCCTGTTTTAATATTCACTACGACCAACAATGGAGTGGAAGCACACGAGGTTCGTTAAATTGGCGCAAAGAGGCTATTGAAGAATGCGCTCAACATAGCAACCAAAAGGGTTGGTGTGAGTTCTGCGACCCTATTTTTGGAAACGGAGGGTGGTATTTATGATACCAAAAGATAAAACAACTGCATACGTCTTAGGCTATCAAAAAGGCTTAGATAATTCTAACACCAAAAATCCCTACACAAAAGGAGATAATGATTGGCAGGAATGGACTGATGGTTACAATGAAGGTTATTCAGAGTTTATTAAATGGGTTAATTTAATGTGTAATTAAAAATTAATAATTATGGCACACACCTGTCCCACCTGCGGATATCTTTGTCACTGTGGCGGAGATATTGACGATATAGACTTTGGCGAATCATACACCTGCGTCTGTTGCGACGAAGATGATGATGATTGGGATGACGACGACGAAGAAGACTACTACAATAGCAACCCAAACAACAGACGTTCAAGAGATGGATACGATTGACCAACTAACCGAAACGCAGCTTTACGACTTCAACGTGGCATACGGCTGCTTATTTAGCCTATCAACGGTGGTAGACTATTTGGACGCCATACAGCCCGTCATGGCTTCACGTAAAGCCAACTACGCCGTCAACAAGGCAAAGACCGCCGAGGCGGCTTGCAAGGGCTTAGAAACGATATTAATGCGGGAACTGGTCAAGAAGATGAACCCCGACGAAAAGGCGGTAGCCTTGGCGGCGATTGAGGAGCAGAAACAAATCCTGTATGCGTTCTTTGTTCTGGATGTAGATGACCAGCGCCGTGTAAAAACCCTAATTTCAAAACTTAACAGAGAACGATTATGAGAAGAACAAGTTTATACCTTAAGGTTGAAGCACAACCGGGAGCAACCATAAGCGATACAATGGAAGATGCCATACGTATAGCCGATATACTTGGCGTTACTGTAGAGTTTGACTTCAACAGTGTTAAGTGCTTAATCAATCCACACGCCGATGCGCAGATTGCCGAGGCACGGTGGAACGATGCTTTGAGTTCTAAAAGGGAACGTAAAATAATGTCAGCATGAGCGCCATAAGAGTTAAACTAATATCGGCGAAGCTACATACTGGCTTTATGCCGACTGTAACCAAGCCCGATAAGCGATATAAAAAAGGCTATCGGGTGATTAGCGAGGGATACACTAACTATCAGCTACGGCTAAGAACCACCAACCCCAAAGGTCAACTGCGTGTCGGACAGACCGTACAAACCCCGTGGGGGCAATACAGGGTAATTATTAATAACTTCCTGTCGTTAGATGGCGAATCAGAAATGATACAGTGCTGCATGGTTGAGAAAGGGTGTGATTTTGAGTTTAACGCAGAGTTTGATATTCTGCCTTTAGTGTTTACTATTGGTGAAGGGAGTGTGAGATGAAACCAGTTTTAGACCGAAAAGAAACCACTTGCGATAGAACCACCATCCACAAGGGTTGCTGCAAACATTGCCCATCAGCATCGCCATATAAGTGTCAGGAGGAAATTGATATGGATAACGACATTCGTCCTATGGGCAAAAGAATGATAGCTTTGGAAATCCTGTTTGCTTGCGCTTGGCGACCAACTAAACTGTGTAAGGGTATCTGTGATACTTTTGAGATTGACCAAGCATTTTTAGACGACCTATATAAATCAGAAAGGCCATGAGTAAAAACCTAATTTGGAGTGCCGAAGATTTAAAGAAGAAAGGCTTGGTTCAAAACCAGTCGGGAGACTATGTGCCAGTTAAGTCATTAGTCAACACAGGGAAAGTTGAAAAGTTGCCTAATTTGTTAGAAAGGGCTTTAGAACAGCGCTCACAGATGGTTAAACCCGCGGCTAACAAAAAGGTCAGGAATGCCACTAAATCAGTTGTGGACGGCGTGTCGTTTGATAGCAACCTCGAAAAGTACCTGTATTTTGAACTAAAGTCCGCGGGTATCAATTTTGAGTTTCAAAAGACTTTCATACTGCAGCCTAGTTTTCGATACCGCGGCAAAGCAATTATCGCCATGAAGTCCATCTGTGACTTTTGGATAAGCGACCATAACCTGATTTTAGACGCCAAGGGATATGCCAATGAGACCAGTCCACTTAAGTATAAGCTATTGAAATACAAGTTTTACAAGGCTTATGAGAGTGGCGCAAGGAAGCGTGAACCGCCCGAGATAATTATGCCAAAGAATAGGAAAGAATGTGACGAGGTGGTTGCACGAATTAAAGCAGGAGAGTTTTTATGAACCAAACATTTTTACAAAAATATGGTGACGTAGAGTTACGTTACTTAGGCTGGAAACAGCCATTCGCCAGTTTAATGCTACACGGGAAGATTGAAACACGGGTTTGGGATACCAAGTATCGTGGCTGGGTCTTGATTACTGCGAGTAAGGGCACGTATAACACCAACCAAATAGAAGATATATCTGGCGTAACGCAGGGATATAGGATATTGAAACAGTTTAATGGCGACATAAAGTCTTTGCCAACGGGTAAAGCTATTGCAGTCGGTAGGTTGGTTGATAGTCGCCCAATGACAGTATCCGACGAGGATGCTTGCTTTGTCCAATATAAAGAACCATGGGTCGTTCCAGTCACAAGAGACTTCTTTGGTACGCCTGTTACTACTTATAAGAACAAACAGTTGTGGTGCCACGTATACGAGGATGTACAACCAATAGAACCGCTTGAGTGGTACGGTAACCAAGGTTGGAATACGCTTGATGTAGGGCATAAAGAGAAGATATTCCTCCTATGACACTCCTCGAAACCTTTAACCGCCTTATCGAACAGCATGGCGGGAGAGAGGTGTTAGCGGAGATTATCAAGGATGAGTATAACCAAGGCAATAAGTACAACAACTACAGCGTGGCTGAGCCTGGAAAGCTAACACGCAACCAAACCCACTATTACAGAAAGAAACTTAGGTATTTAAAGGAATATGCCAACCAACCCCCATTAACCAGTAATAATTAAAGGATATGAAAACAGCAGTAAAATCAAATGTTGAATTTCTAATAAACGTACAATTGACAGAGATTGAAGCGAGAGCTCTTGACGCAATTGTCGGATATGGCATAAAACCGTTTTTAGAAGTTTTTTATAAAAGCTTAGGGCAATCTTATTTGAAAGCACACGAAGACGGTGCAAAAACCCTGTTTGAGCATGTTAGAGCAGATTTAAGCCAGCAGTTACATAATATCGATGAAGCGCGGGCGGCTATAAATAAAATTAACGTTATCAACCCTATTTAACCCCCACCAAATCATGCAAACAAAAGAGCAAAGCATTTTCATGTCCCAATATTTATGGCAAAAAGTATTTATATCGCCAAAAGAAAAGTTTAACCCAGTATTATTAACACCGCAGGACTTAGAGTTTAGAGTTCCTGAATTTGGAGGCTATCTACAACTCCGCAGTATAGAGCAATTGACTGATGAGGAAATAACTGAATTGATGTACAGTATCGGTTTGCGCTGGCCTGAAATTGACAGCAAGGACGACGATAGTATATTAATAGTTGATGACAGCTATTCTGTAGGGCTATACTTTGATGGAACTGTGGTTATGTACAAAGGTCGCGGAATGCAACGCAAGCCTTATTGGAATGACATTAAGGCGTTGTACGATGGTTTGATACAATTAGGCGTGTGCCTATCAAAAGAAGCCATAACAAAAGGCTGGGCTGTCATAAAGGAGGATGGGGTATGAGATTCGACTACGATAAATTTGCTAAAGCAATTAAAGCTAAAATGTACAGGCCAGTAGAGGGTTATCGTCCTAATGGTGTACGTTATTGGGCTAATCAAATTGGCATCAGTAGCGCAACATTATCCCGCGTAACCAATGGTAAATGCGCCGATCTTGATACCACATTAAAAATATGTACCTGGCTTGAAATTGAAATAGAGCACTTTATTAACCCCCTCTAAGTGGTAACAATATATTACTTGGGACAAGTTAATTTTCAAAAACGCTATTGTAAACCTCAAATATCTTTTTTCCTACATCATCAGGTAAGTTCTTTTCAAGTATCATAAACTGTGGTTCATCTCCATTCCAAAAATGAAGGTCAACATGGTCTAATGAAAGTGCTTTTAACGTTGCTTTTACAGCTAACTCTTTTTCATAGAAGTTCATAAATTCCAGTGCGGTTTTTGGTAGATGTAACGTTCATCTATACGCACTATATAAAAGTATATTTTTTATTCAGGTAAAAAAGGGCTAATATTCGCCCTATGATTTCGATATTAAGCGGATATTTAAAAGTGTTTATATTTATTTAGATTTGTCTAAAAATAAAATTAGCTTCATTTAAATTTTGAAATGTAACTAATTTGTACGTTATTCGTATAAAACAGGAAAGCCCACCTTTAGGGTGGGCTACTTCAAATGGTGCGCAACGTCATTGTTCCTGCTTAACTTTGCGATTACTGGCGGCTTCTATCTCATTTCGGGTAATGAGCCGAACATAGTTCCCGCAACGCTCATGAGGTCTCCGCTATCTCGGTCTGTCGGACTACTTCACCCACGCAGTTAAGTATCTTATTAGGCGGGTAAAACCGCCTTTTTTTATTTGTTTTTCCAAGACAATTTGCCATAGCGATATTTCCCATTACTGTCTGTCTTTTTGCTTTTATAATAAACCTTGTTATCCTTGCCTCCTAAAACTTTTGATAAGTTCTGTATGACCGCCGTTTTATCCTTCGCACGCTCGTCTTCATATTTTTCTATTAACAAATTATAGGTTTCACCAGTAGATAATTCTACTTGTTCCACATCAAAAATGTAATCTACTCGTTTATTCAACGTCTTAATTGTATGCCATACGTTAACGTCTTGTTGAATTTTTGTAATGAGGTTCACGCCCTCAAATAAAGGCGTTTGAGAGCCTATTGGAAAGGTAGTAATTTTGATAGGCGTTGTAGTGGTTAGAAACTTTATTCGGTCGTTGATATATTTTTTTTTCTCCAATAAAGTACTAATGGTCTTTTCTGTTTCCACCAATTCTTTTCTGTAACTATTGACTAATAAATCAAGTTCCGCTTGTTCTAATAAAAGACGTCCAGTTAACGTTGGGTATTCTGCATGGCAAAAAAAACGTATTCGAGAACCGCCAAATCAACTATTCCACACGTAAAACAAGTAATCAATATATGAAACGTAAAACTATCATCACCGCCCTCCTTACTGTAGCAGTAGGCACGGCTTTCGCGCAGACACAACAAGCGCCCCAGAAACAATTACCACCATCTGTCCACATCGAACTGTCGGACAAGCAAGTTATTCGCTTAGATAGCCTTATTCAGCGTTTAACGCAGCAGATAGACAGCAAAGCGGTTACCGCCAACATCTTTTCTGTGGTTGCACCTATTTACAGCCAGATTGAGGCGCAGATGGTGCCCGCGGTTAAGCCCGAAGAAAAGAAACCTACGCAAGCTAAAAAACCTTAACTTTAATCAACCAATTTAATTTAACCCCACAAATGAACACACAACCAACTTTAAAACACAAGTGCGTACAGGTTTCGGATAACTTCCATATCCTGTACGTCCAACAATTCTTCTTAGGATGCATTGCTTATTGGTGTAAGGTACGTGACTTGCCTTACAATCATTGGGATACCATACGGGTCACGGCGAAGTTGGACGATGTGGAGTTTGTGGACAGGAGAAAACGTAAATATTCATTTTTAAAATAAGCATCATGTCAGTAATCGAAACAGTACTAAAATCAATCGCCACTTTCATCAGCAAGTTGGCGGGATGGGTCAAAACCACCACCTCGGATGGCACCACAATCGCCAATGAAATCAAAACCATTATCGACAACCCAGCATGGGACGTTGCCGTATCGTTCACCGCTACCAATGTAGATAACCAAGCCTTAGCGATGTTAAGGAACTGGTTAGCCGCCTACCTGATAGATAGCAAAATCGTGTCCTCAGCGACCGTAGAATTGAATGATATCTTTAAGGAAGCCTCTGATGCCATCAGTAAAATGGAGATGCCTGAGGCGAAGATTAACACCCTAAACGGGATAGCGGCTTATGCCAACGTGAAGTCAGCAGAATTGGATGGGAAGACTATACCCATGGAGACAGCGGTAAGTATTCAGCAATCCGCCTATCATCACCCTGAGTTGTTGGAAGTAAAATAATTTAAAAATCAAACTTAAAACCTCTCGATATATAAGGTTAATCGAACAATAAAAATGGAATTACCGAGTAACTTTCAAATCGGGGATAATTGTGAATTTATCCCAATGGCAAAGCAATTATCTGCTGATTGTATATCAAACGAACCCCGTGACGGTAAAATTGTAGCAGTAAGATTTACAGAAGCAAAAATCTTCTACGATATCTTTGATATTTATTATGCTAAAATCTATAAAAACGTAGATAGTTCAAAAGTATTTAGATACACTTTCGCAAATCTTCCTCACTCTGAGGAAACCACCCCTGAGCCTTTAATCACACAAAGCAAATAAAGCAAAGAAATAGCCTAAAGAGAGCATTCAGGGCGGTCAACTCAAAAAGTAGCCGCCCTTTTTTTATTGTTTGTCATCAACAATCTTTACACCAAACATCTTGCTAATACCCTTAACCACTGGCGTAGCAAATAAAGTAAAGAAGTAAAATATGTGCTGAGTAAATTCAGTGTTGAATATCTTATCAGCCACAATCCACGCTAAAAAACTGGTCGTAACGATAAGATAAATGTCAAAAGCTGCATTTGCCCATTTAGGAGTCGGTAGACTAACCGCAGCCAGCCCAAATGTTGTTGTAGTTGGGTCTACCTTTTTGGCGTCTTGCGTGTTTGCTGGCTCTGTGCCCGGTAGTGGTGTTTCGTCTTGATTTGCCATAATTATACAATGTTTGCTAATTTATTTAATTCTTCTTTACTGCCCATGAAATAATTGAGGTCTAAACCGCCGCCCTTAATAGCGCCACCAAAAGTCCCAAATTGGCTGTACTGCCAAAAATCAAGTTTAGTGTACCCTTTGGGTAACCCCGGTTGGGTTGACTGATAGGAAGCTAACCATAATGGATTATTAGGCCATGAATGGTCTTTAAGATAGTCCCTAAAGAAATTCTTATAGCTATATATCATTGGCTTGCGACCTGTAGCCTTTTCAATAATCAACAACCAGTCGGTTATTAATTGAATAAAGGCATCTTTATCTTTCGTAATACCACTATTTAGCGATGCTGGCACCTGATCTTCCACATCGAGCACAGGCGGTAGCACCCCCGGCTTTGAAAAGTCTATGCCGAACGATAAAAAGTTATCGGCCTGTTTTTGTGCACTATCAACTGCAGTCAGAAAGTGATAAGCCCCCCTATATAGGTTTGTGGTCTTAAGATGTTGCCAATTCTCATTAAACTTTGGGTCTCTGTATCCAGCGCCTTGAGTTGCTTTGCAGAACACAAACTTAATATCGGGCGAAAGATTAGCCCATGGTACGGGGCTGTTGAAGTGCGAAATGTCACAACCTTTTATCATAATAACGTTTTATTTTAAAACAAACTTTTTTGGTAGATAAATAAATTTAACAAATATACTATTTTTGACATATGGAAGTTTTTTTTGATATAAATGGATTTGATAACTATCAATTGTCTAAAAGCGGCTTGGTAATAAGTAAAAAGTCTAATCGGCTTTTAAAATGCGGGTTAATGGCTAAAAGAAAGGGGACATCGTCTGGATATTGGGGTTTTTTGTTAAAATCTTCTTTGACTGGAAAATTCCAAACACAATATATTCATCGATTATTAGCCACTCACTTTATTCCCAACCCCGATAATAAGCCACAAGTTAACCATATTAATGGAATTAAGACCGATAATAGGTTAGAAAACTTAGAGTGGTGCACTTCCAAAGAAAACATTATACATGCATGGGAAAGCGGGTTGTGTAATACTCATTCCATAAAAAATGGGACTTCACTAATAAAACCTTGTAAAATAAATGGATTAGATTTTCCATCTATCAATGCCGCGTCCTGTTACTTTAATATATCTTACTATGCTTTGAGTTCTTACGTTAATCATGGCAAGAAATTAAAAAAATACAAGGCTTTTTTTAATTAAAAAAGGGGAAACCAAAATCGCTCTGATATCCCCTTCAACCATAAAGTTCTTTTTTAAGGCGCTACGTACACAATCATTCCCCAAACAAGCAAACATATCGCCAGATAGAGATAGTCGCTCCTGCGCCACGTATAGTTGGCGTAATAGTATACCATCGCTATACATATCCACCCCATAATCAGTATTGGTATCTTTGACATCACTTTGTGCGATTTACCTGTTCCCGTAGTTCCCTGTTTTCTTCCCGCAATTCCTGATACTGCTGGTCTTTCAATTTCTGTATGCCATCATTCACCTCGCTTTTCACCCACACACGTATTAGCCACATTAGCCCGCTGAATAAGACAGCCCCCAATGCAATCCATGCGCCCGCATCCATTATTGTTTAAATTTAGCCTTGTCCAACAATTTAGGTTTTAGTGCGTCTACTTTAGCTCTTAACTCCTTTAGCCACTCTATATTGTGCGTCTTCTCCACCACGGCATCAACCCTGCACTCTATCAGCTTCATTAATATCTCTTTATCGAAGTAAGCGGACATAGCTACGATGTAACAACCAGGATTAACGCTCACAAACGTTTTAATAGCCTCTATGGCGTTGTAACGAGCCACCCTGATGTCTGTTATCACTAAATCAACATCCTTGCTGAAATCGCTTAAAAATGGCTCAGGGGAGTGGTAAGTGCGGATGTCGTAGGCATACTCATCCGAAAAGATATTCTTAATGAAGTCTAAGACAATACTATCGTCATCCAATACGGATATCAGTATTTTTATAGGTGGCATTATCTATCCCGCTTTATTTCGTACAACAATTTCATTAGTTCGTCCCTATCCTTAATCCTGCGTTCCTCGTTTTCACGAATCGTCTTTTCAAGGTCTTCAATTTCGGGCTTGATTATTGTCTTAACAGAATCGGATAGATTTCTATCCATTCTTTTCGCTACTAACTTAATAATCCCATCGATACCCTTGTATAAAATGGCTATAATGGATAATTCTTCCCAGTGGTCTTTCAGGAAGGATATGATATTATTGGTTTCTTGTGGTGCCTGCATGGTCTTTGATAGACTTGAATAAACCATGTCTGTACCCACTAATCAATATCATTAAGGTTGTTATTACTACGCCTGTTAACATAAGTTTGGTGTTATATGTTCTCTCCAACACTTTATTGTAGTTCAAAATATAAGCCAAACCTAACCAAATGTTATAAGTTGCCTCAATAATTAAAAATTGTACATCCAGCCACGTTTTCTTTTCGATAAAAATAAACAATAAAATAAATGCGGCCAGAAAAAACCGCTCAGATGCAAAGTAGTAGGTACACCACCACTCAGAGGCATAATGCTCGCCAGTAGGGTCGTGCATGTAAAACAAGACGCTACCGACGTGCAAAAGCATTGTTAATGGTATTAACAATCGTTTCATTCCCTAACTCTCTGATGGTGGATGACCGGGATGCCATGTGCCATCCCCATCTGTATAACCATCTTCGCCATCGGGCCCCTCTACTGGATAAGTGTATGGCGGTGTACCATCGACCTGTTCTTCTTGCTGTTTTGCTTTTTCGTTTGCCATTGTATGTTGTTTTTAAGTTGTTACAATTGAAGTTCCTGTCCAGATACGTAGCTAAACGTGCTGGTGCCCGAAGTTACTAATTTTACATAATAACCTTGGGGTATAAATGCCGCTAAACAGGTTGTTTGAGACTGCGATGTATTTAATCCGACGGTTAGCGTGCCTGTATTGTTATTGGTTGCCGTAGCAACAGTCTTATAGGGGTCTACCGCACCGTTATCCTTAGATATCTGTAAATTGATAGTTCCAGACTGACCACCTGCTAAAGATAATGTACTTGTAATATTCAGGCTGTAAGACGCCATAATATCTCTGGTGGCACTTGGTATGTACGCGGTATTAAACGTGCGTGTAACTATTGTATATGCCCTTGGTACAGGGTTATATTCAAAGGTCTTAGCAAAGATAAATACAGAGCACACTATCGTGAGCAAAAACATAATAAGCATATCTCGCCTTGCTGACTTAGCAACCTTGATTTCTGTGGGTGTGATTTGGTTTTTCATAGTAATAAGGCTTAATGATTAACCCATCCAATGGAAGGGGCGGTGTTAAACTGTCTTGATTGATACTGAACTGTTAAGGTGTTTGCGCCCGACACGGTGTTTACAGTCACGGTATTGGCGCTTGCATCTGTTTTAGTCACATAGATGGTATACCCAGCAAATGTGGTTGAAGATGGTAGTGTTATAGTAACGTTACCTGCAGTAGCATCCACATAAAGGTCAAGGGTTGATTTCTTGCCTGTAGCGAAGTCGCCAGAGATTATAGTATAGTTTGCAGTCTTGGATAAAATATTATCTGTAGCGGCACTAATGTCGCTTAGCAAAGCCATTGTACCGTCCTTATCTGGGGTTATATATGTTCTGGTAGATGTATTGTTTGACTGAAAGAAAGCAGGAGATGAACCAGAAGCAGATGAGGGTGCCATCATGAATGTCTTTCCGTCTGAATTAACTTGGAATGTGGCATATCCTGTATTTGTAATTACAGTTGAACTTGGTCTTAAATTAAGCGTGCCAACTATAGATACAGTTTGAGATTTGAATATAGGTGTTGCGTTGATGTACTGTGTAGTAGAGGCAACCTTATTAAACGTTAGTGTGCTGTCTGCTACAATTGTTCCTGTGGTTGTTATTGGTCCGCCAGTTAGCCCATAACTTGTCCCAATACTTGTAACAGTGCCGTTCCCCGTGCCATATCCCTGCGCTTTTACAAATGCCGTGGTAGCGATTTGCGTACTGTTTGTACCCGTAGCTGCTGTAGGAGCTGTAGGTATACCGGTAAAGGCAGGAGAGGCTAATGGCGCATAATTAGACAGATCGCTTGTTTTTGCAAATAGGTTAGTAGCAACAGCACCCATTTTACCAGTTACGCCTATTTTTACCATAACACTATCTGTGGTAGATGTGCCGGTTGTGGTTTGAACTACCGTTGTTGGTGTGATTATACCGGTTAACTGATTTGTATATTCTGGCAGTGTACCTGCAGTATTAACTCGCATGTAATATCCCGCCGGTCCTAAGCCTAAGTAAGTTAACTTACCTGTTGTTGATTTAAGTGGAATAGAACCAGTGCCGAACCCCGTAACATCAAGAGTTAAATTCCTAACATTTACGGCTACATTACCATATTGTATTTTTGACAATCCAGTACCTAAACCCCCTGGTAAGTAACTTAGTGCTACCAAAGGAGTAGTGGGGCTACCCCCTGTTTGTGCTACGATGCGGGCGGTGTCTGCATCTGTAGCTATCTTAAATGAGCCGAAATTGGTACCGCCCGACTGATTGTAAAGCCTTATATCTGTTTGGGTTGACGTTCCGTTAGGTATTATATCAATAGCTTGGCCGCCGTTTGTGATCAAACTGGTAAGCTGTAACCTTGCGTATATGGCGTTAGTGCTTTGGTATAAGCCCATTTTAGATAACCTCACTGCCGTATTACCAAAATTCCATGAACTTAAGGCAGAACCAAATGAACTGCCATTTAAACTAACATTTCTGATAGGATTGGTTGTACCCGTTCCTATATCCTGATAATTAATAAAAGCGGTATCGGATGCTGCTGAAATTTTAAATGAACTATTATTAGTAATATCGGATTTATTAAACCACCTGGTTGCCGTACCAACGCCTGTGCCGCTGGTAAAATAATCAGCTAAAAACTGTTTATCTGTCCGTAAGGGATATGTGCGCAAAATATCAGCACCGCTTGATACTCCGGGGTATAATGCTACGCTATTCGTACCACCAATAACACTTATTCCATTTCCGTCTATTGTGGCAAGGTTTGTTACAGTAGTAGTGCCATTTCGGACGCCGTAAAAGTCAAACGCGCTACCTAATGCACTGGATGAATTGGCCTCATTGGTGCGCATAACCATTTTAATAGTATTGGTTTCTCCACTACCATTATACGCATTACCGTTAAGACTACGGATAGTTGCCGCATTGCCTAATGTTGACGGAGATGTATTGCTTGTGCCAGCGTTATAGGCAATATCTACAGGTGTGTCCGAAGCTGTACCCCGGCGCTTGATGTTGTTAAAATTATCAATATTGGTTTGAGTTGATGCGGTTGCATCCAATTGCTTATTATAGGCATAATCCCCAATCGTATTATTACTTAACACATAGTTTGTGCACGTATCTATTTTAAAAGCAATAATACTACTTGTAGTAGGTGAGATCAGGCTATTAGCCCTGATAATTAGCTTTGTAGTGTTTGAGGCATAGATGGCGGGATATGCCGCGGTAGATATGATATTATTTGAAACGGTATTATTAGCCCCTGACGACTTAAACCTGATAGCATATCTCCCCGGTGCTGGAAATTGATTGCCATCTACGATATTGTTTGAACAGGCGTTTCTAATATAAAGCGCATCACCTATTATAGAATAAAAGTGATTTGTAGCTATAGTTGATGAAAACACACTATCCAGTACCATACCATTTTTACACGCCCCAAACTGATTGTTTGAAATGTTGTTTAAAGAGCCTTTTATAATACCTACTGTGTCTAAAAATGCGGCTTCAGAATAAGATATATGCGTACTATTAAGACCGCCTTTCCACCCTAAACGGCTGTTTTCTGCGCCGGACTTGTCAAACTGGCTGTCATTCGCCTTTTTCAGATCAAAACAAATCCCAAAATCGGAAACATGAAACCCTATAAAGCTATTAACGCCGGGGTTCCCGTGCGTATTACTATAAAGTTTAAGGCCCGCTGTAGTATCTGCTGCTGACCCCGAATACTTGCCGACAACTAAAAAATCTTTAAGTGTATTTCCTTGACACCTGAACGCCCCGGCTTCATCTGTTGTGATACCATCAGTATGATTATAAAAGAACAGAATAGATAGCGGGGCAAATTTAACACTATCTCCCGGTGATGTACTTTGATATGGTAGAAATCCGCTTTCTCCTTTAATTACCGTACCCTGACCTATTTTTATACGGTCTGATAATCCAAAAGAATAGGGATATTTACCGGGAATATAAACGCTTTTAGCCATTTTATAGGCAGCGGCATAAGCAGCCAAAAAAGATGTACGGCTGTCTGTTCCGGTCCGCGTTACAGTTCTATTAGAAACTAACCAGTCAGCTTTAGCACCGTACCACTGTATATTTATCGCATCGGCATTAGAAATGTCTCTTATCCAGTATTTACCACCGGAAGAGCTGAAAACAATACCATTATCCACTGGATACGGCGATGTTGCAGACAAATTGAAAGTACCACCCCGTAAACTATCTGTCACAATTACCGTTGTCGCCGTTCCTGCATAGCTTAAAAGTTGAGTTATTGAAGCTAAATGTATTGCACCTACCGTTCTTTTAATGTAGTTAGCTGTATCTGCTTTAGTACCTAAAGAGACTGTGACTGCTGCCCCTGTAGGTAACTTTCCATCATTTGCTAAAGTACTTTCTATATTACTTGCATCTACTACCTGATTGCCTCCCTGTGATATGCTTGGAGAAGATATTGAGCCATTAAATATAGCGTGCCCATCCCCAAAAATGCGTACCGTGGGGGTTCCTGAGCCTGTATAGTTGCCTATATAAAGTGCCTCGTGGGTGGCGTCACCACCCTCTATCTTTAAACCAAACCCAGTGGGGCTGTTGTTATAAAAGTAACCCCCGTAAAGGTTACTACCTGTAGCCACCCCATGCCCAACTTCTGAATACTCAGCAAATAACCCCTTGCCCGTAGAAACTAAATCTACATCGTGCGCAGCCCCCGTATATGGCACATAGCCCAAGCCAGCATGGTTTATCAAGCTATCCACCTGTTGCTTGGTGTACAACTGCATAAAACCGGGCACACCCATATTGAACCTATACATCCACCCCAAGCCCGTAGGGGCGCGTTGTAGGGTATTACCAACAGTGACATACGTTTGGGCGCTTGCTGCGCTCAGAACGGTTAAAAATGCGATTAAGGCTATTAGTTTTTTCATATGGTTGGGACTACTGTTACTATAATTGCTTGTGGTGCATCATTTGATGCGAAGCCATATATGCGTGGTGGTGTAAAGTTTGTTGTGAAGGTAAAGGTAAATGATTCTCCATTCAGGGTCACACTCACCGGAATATCTCCTGTTGGTAATGCTACGTTTGTTTCGCTCAAAAAAGGCAGGTACCAATTACCACCACCAGCGTCTATCAAATCAACAGCAGACTTTCTTATCTCATAAGGGGCATTAACGGGCGATACGATAATAATACTCGGCACCTGTGCGTTTGGGTCTGGCGTAACGCCGTCTGTATATTTAAGACCAGCTATTTCTAACATAGTGTTATAAAAAGAAAGAGCCGTATCGCTTGCATAATCCCCTATTGAATAACAAAATAGCGCACCCCGTATTTTACGGTAGTTGCATAATGCCTCTGACCAGTCAGCGGTACAGCCTGATTGTTCGCACAGTATCAATTGTGTGCCAGCATCGGCTGTTACTAACTGTGCCCTTAATATGGCTTGGGAATACTCATTAGCGGTTGGCATGTTTTCAGCAGTTACAAGGTGAGGTAGTAGCTATTAACGTATTTGCGGCATCTATGCACCGTTGAGAGTTTGACCCTTGGTTAAACAACCAATAAGTATTCGCCCATGATTCTGATAGCAAAGATTTAACAGCATCGTTACATAGTGACTTAGATGACGAACACCCACAGTTTAAAGCCTGTTCAAGTGTTAGTGACTGCAAATCAACCTGACGGGTACTTAGGTATGTTTTAGTGGTGGATATACTTCCATTTAGCGTTAAAATAAAGGTATAGAACACATCTTTTACGATAGGCACATTCTGAGTAAGATTGGTGCCCATGTTATAATCGGTTACCAAAGTACCGTTACTGTCATACACTAATAGATGCCTTGACGTTACGCCAATTCCTGTGCTGGTATCTGTAGCTAAAATCGGGCTAAGTGCCGCCGATTGTGAAACTGTAAGTCCTATAGCCATAATTTGTTGTTTTTAATTGGCATAAAAGTACAATAAAACATTTCAAAAATAAAAACCCACTTTTTAGGGTGGGTATAATGCTATTTCTTTTTGATTTTAGCGTTCGGGTTGTAGGAACTGGTACTAATGCCAAACTGAGATGGCAGAAACGCTTTTAATGCATTTTTAATGCCCCCAACTTGATAGGCTTCCTGCACATCGGTAAACGGTAATGGCACAAACTCCTGCGGTACATTAGGCCAGAAGTGGTATGGTTGCCCAACGACGTCTTTCCCCTCCATTAAGTTAACGCCCGAACCAATCAGCGGAGACAACTTCCCGCGCATAAACGAGGTGGCTAAAGATAGGCGTGATGGCTTACCGTATTTGCCAGTAGTTAAGTCTATAACCCCATTACCTGACGCCGGTACTTTTTGTCCCGAAGCCATTTGTGATAGTAAACGAACATACTGAGGTAGTCCACCCAAAATGTCATAAAACGTTGAACCATTCTTTTGCTTATCTTCTATTTTCAAAAAATTAGAACTCCGAGGGTCGGTCACCACTTTTAGTCCAGCCATTGCCGCTAACGACAACAGCACGCTACCCACAGCCAGCGTAGCACCAATATCCTTAGCCGCCATTACCTTTGCTTCTTTCGGCAACCTTGGGTCAGCCCACAAGTACAATGTTTGAATGCGTGCCGCCATAAAGCGGGGTGAGAATAACACATTGGACAACACTTTGGGTTGCTTGCCTCCAAACGCTTCTGGTATATCACCGCGACCTGTCAGCACATTCACCACCTTAGCCACACCCTTAAACACCTCTGGGTTGTTTTCAAAAGTATACCCTCGCTTAATCAGTTCTCTTGCCTGTTGTTCAAACACGCCAGCACGAAGCACGTTAAGGTAGCCCGTATAAGCCCGTTCAGAGGCTGCAATTAGTTTGCCTATGCCCGGTATCTTATCGGCAAGGTTAGAGGTAAATTCTTCTTCTCTGGCTATAATCTTCGGGTCATCTTTGTCAGACAGGTACAACTCGCTATCTTTCATCAATTCATAGTTTTCGCTATGTTTCAAATCCGAAATCCAGTTACGGTACTTTTCTTCTGAAAAAGTCTGCTTAAACATCTCCGTAAACGCATGTAATGCTTGTACAGGGTGATTAACTGTAGCGAACAGCCCTTGGCGCAATACCGCCGAAAAATCCAGTGACGCTTTCAGTGCACGTGGTAATGAGGCAATATTTAGCAAATCATCCTTTAGTTTTTCAGTCTTACTCCGTTGCTTTAAGGCGTCCTTAGCAACCTCAATGTCAAAGTCGTTTTTAATTCGGTCATACTTACGGCGCAATTCCAACCCTTCGGCATCTAAGGTTAATGGCTTTGGTTTCTCACCTTTCTCATAATCCTCGTTGGCCAAACGTTGGGTTAGCTTTTCGATATTTTCCTGAATACGCTTTTTATAGGCTTCCAGCTTCTTTTCATCGGCGGTAGGCTCATTTTCTTTATTGAGTTCCTTTAAACGTCCCCTAAGTGCCTCGACCTGCTCATTTTTCTTTTTAGCATTGGCGCTTTCGGGCTTGGCTTTTTTAATGCCATTCTGCAAGTCCTCAATCTCGTTTAACAACTTAGCCTGTGTTTTTAAAGAACTAATATCAGTAAGTATCTCCTTTTTGGTCGGCTTTACCTCATCGTATTTGCCAGCAATCAGGTCGGTTACATCACGCTTGGTTAAGCCCTCAATATCGCCTTTGAACTCCTCATGTATTCTATCTACCACATCTTTTATCTCCACCAATCCCTCTTGGGCAAGGTTACGCAACAGCGCAGGCATGTGTTTAGCGATAGCCGCCAATTCACGGCGATAAGGGATATCCGACATCGCTTGCCCTGATTTACGGATTTTAGCAAACTCATCCCTGATGCTATCAAATATCTTGGTACGCTCCGCTTTCAACTCATCCTTGCTGATAGATTTACGCTTAATGCGATCTGCCGCTTTCCTTACAGACTGATTAGCCTTTAGCTTGGCATTGTCTTCTTCCAACCTCGCAATCTTCTTTTGCAGGGCTTCCTGTATTGATTCCAACTCCGCATGCGTTTTCTGTACCTCCGCTAATTGTTCAGGCGATAGCTTATTATTGCCATTAGCCTGACGCTTCGCCACAATCATATTAGCCAGTGTCGCCTCTTTGTTGAAAGACAGTTTACGGGCGCTCAATGCGCGGGCGGTTTCGGTACCAGTTTTACGGTCGGCTTGTGCTGCATCCTGAAACTCACTTAACGATTGCGTATTAGCCTCTGTCAGTTCGTCAAATTGCTTCTTTGACATAGTAGCACCATCTTTAGCCAATCGTTCGTTCTGCGTCTTTATTTCAGCCTCTTTGGCATCCATATACTTGCCTAAGATAGCTATCTCAGTATCGGACGCTTGATGCCCCTCGTTAAGTATGCGGTCAATCAGGTCAGGTGTGTCGTACCCCTTATCAATCTCCGCTGTGGCATCCACATCTATCTTATCAGCACCACGTTTACCGTTTTTGGTGTCTTTCAATTCTATCCCTAAATCAGCAGCACGTTCGTTAGTTACCTCATTTTTAGTCGGCAATGTTTTCTCGTGCTCTGTATATTCATTGGTGAGGTGGTTACGGTACTGCTCGTCGAACTTTTCCTTGTCAGTTAATGACTTGTACCAATCGGTAGACTTGACATGCTTTAACCCAGCCTCAATAGCATCAGCTACCTTAGCGCCTGTTTCAAGGGACTTGGCGACCACCTCCAATGAACCATCCCAAACAGCATCGAAACCTGTAGACGCTTTAAAGCCGCCCAACTTGTTAATTTTGCCATTACGTACCTTTTCAGCGAATGACCTTATCGGGTCTCCTGCTTTGCTTTCCACTCCTTTACCGCCGTCACTTTCTTTCGGGCGTCCCCCCTGCTCATTTGAGGGTTGTTGTACTTTGTTCTTAGCTGGTTTAGCATCTCGGGGCTTATCTGCTCCACGGTCGCTTTGTTTTCTTGCTCTTTCATAATTGTCAATATCTTCTTGGGTGATGCCAATCTCTTTGGCGTGTTTATTAAATTCTTCAACTTGCGCAGGTGTTAACTCCTTAGCAAGCGAACCATGTGCTTTTTCAGCCCTGCGTGCGGTTAGTTTTTTACCTGTCAATTCTTCATAACGGCTTTCCAATAGTTTTTGCGTATCGGACTTGTTTGCCTCAATAAAGTTTTTCCTGCCTGTATAACGGTCGATGGTTTCCACGATATCTTCGGGAGTAACATGCACACCTAAGTCATGGGAGATTATCTCCGCATGGGTGTTAATATCGGTCTTGTCAGAGTTTTTGGTATCTATCCAGCGTGATATACCGCCGTGTGGCGCATCATTGCCTGTAATACGCTTATAGTCCTTCTCATTGATTTTACTATCGCCTAAGTAATCTATGATGCCTTTCTCAATATGGTCAGGGTAGCTTGTTTCGGTATGGTATTGCGCCGCTATCTTTTTAGGGTCAGTTTCCTTTTCAATAGATTGCCTTATGGCGTCTTCGTGGGATAACTCAGGTTCTTTTTTACTGGCTTCATAAAGCGCCTGTCCAGCATCGGTAGTTTCTTTACCCCTAACATCTTTCAGGTCGATACCGTTATCCTCAGCATGCTTAAATAGCGCAGTGGCAATGCCTTTACGACGGTCAGCCTCGTCAACCACTACTTTTACAGATACTGGTTCTTTTTGTTCACCATCCCTATTGTTGTAAGATATTTCCAGCACCCCGTTAACCTTACCATCCTTACCGCGCGACACAACTTGTTTAGTGCCGTTATCAAGCGGTTCGTCTGTAAAGTTACCTTTGTTATCTTTTTTAAACGCTGGCTCAATTGAAATACCTTCTTTGCCTGTTTCTGGCAAATTATGAGCAAGTTCCTTTAGTTTTGGCGCATCGGCATCGGATACCCTATTTCTTTTTTCTTTAACAGGAGTTTCAACAGGCGCTTCGCTATTGCTTGGCGCACTAACTTGTTGCTCAGATTGTCCTTGTACATCTGGCGCAGTTTCAGAATTTGTAGTTGGGGGTTCATTTGCTATGGGTTGAATAGGTGTTTCGTTTGTCGGGTCAGCCACAACAGGAACATTAGGTTGTTCAGTCGGTGATGGCGTCTCAGGTAGTGATACCTGTCCTTCCGATACTGGTGGTATGGGTGCTTCATTTGGCTTGGTTTTAGTTAACGACTGTACTTTATCAATCAACTCCGCCTTTTGCTCATCAGGTATCTCGTCGCTATTGGTTATCGTATCAATAAATGCTTGTGGGTCTTTGGAAACCTTATCGGCAATCAGTTTAACGTCGCCTTGGGTCTTTAGCACCAATTGGTCAGCATACAGACGCTTCTTTTCTGCCGTATCCTTAGCATCGTAGGCTTTAGTACCCATCTCAATACTATCGGCATACAAATCCTCGTGCCCATCTTTAATATTATCATTAATAGCGGTTAACTGGTCTTTGGGCGTATTCATTAAGGTACGCAACACACTTTCGCCATTCAGGTTAGAAGCGGCTGAGGAGGCAGCGGCAACCTGCAATGCGCCATCATTTACCTTTTTACTATCAACAGCGTCTTTAACATCCGCATGTAACCCCTTAGCAACCCCCGGCAATTCAAAAGCCAAACCAGTACCAAACTGCTTCATGGCTTCGTGCACATCGATGTCTTTGCCGTTCAGTAAATCTTCCCCCGCTGACGTCCCCCCGAATACCGTACCCACACCAACAGCATGCAAGAGTGCCTCTGCTGTTTTGCCACCTTTCAACAATCCTTTCTCAGCTAACTTATTAACGACGCCCTTACCCAAAGCACCGCCTAACATCATTTGAGCCTCCATAGTCAACCCCTCCACACCGCCTTTTAAAGCACCTGTAGCGGCATCGTTCAATGAAGTAACATAATCTTTGTGTTGGTCGGTAGCATCCTTGTAGGCGGTAGCAGCTTTAGTGGTAGCCAATAACCCTGTCAGTTTACTCACCAATTGTGGCGTTTTAGCCGCCATAGATGCTTCGCCCTGACCCGTAGCTAAAGAAGCGATTAATGGCAATGTGCCAACCACGCCCTCGGCGGTCTCTGAAAGTATATTTGAAGGCTTGTCACGCTCTTGATAGGCTTTGTCATAGTAGGTTGCCACTTTATCAAAAGCACCGCCCTTACGCAGCCATTGAGGGGTTTTATCGCCCGTTAAGCCAGTATATATCTTATCGATGGTTCTGTCAACCAAATCTGTGCCCCCCGCAAGGGGTTTAACTACTAAATCATTAAAGCCTTTATTGAAAGCTGGTAAGTATAAGCCCTGTTGAATATCCTCCATCCAGCTACGCCCCTTGGTATCGGCAGGTTGTTGTACGGTAGCGTGTTTTTGCCCTATAGCCTGTGCGTTTTGTAGAACGGTTGTTTTAGCCATTTCGGCCCGATTGGCTTTGTCGATAGCCTTGTTTTGGTTGTGGGCAATATCTAAAGCCTGCTGGTTTTGGAGGTTTTGCTTTAACGATGGGTCGGTAACTGGCGTAAATTGGTTAGCGCCACTATTGCCACCTATCAGGGAACTTTGGTCGGTTATGCCACCAGTGAATGAGGGCGGAACAGTATTCGCAGAAACGGGAGTAGATTGTTTTTTTTTTATGCCTACCTGTTCGTAGAAAGCGTCAGGGGTTTTGTCGAAGCCAGTCAGGTTGTCTTTAAGTGCTTGATATGCTTTTGAGGCATAGGCGCTGTCCTGCATAGCGGTTTTAAATTCTTCTGGTGTCTTTTTGAACCCAACCAAGTTATCCTTTAATGCCGCATATACCTTGTCAACATACGGTACTGGTGCTGGTTGCTGGGTAGCATCTGCTACAACTGGTTCTGCCGTGGTAATATCTTCTGCCATGTAACAAATGTATGAATTTGTTATCAACAAAAAAGCCACTCAAAAAGTGGCTCTATTTTACTTACCTAAAATCTACTATAACCCATAATCTGTAGCTGCCTTTTTGCTTTTATTAACCAGTGGCGTCCCCGCTGGCGTGGTTGGTATCCTGTGCTTCTTATCAAACTCGGGACGTTTCTTAAACAAATCCAAGTGGTTTAATAAAGAATTAGCCACAGTCTTTCCAGCTTCCCCGTCTGTAATGGTAAACACCTGCTCATCTTTTACCTTTTTGGTTAATGGCTTGCCAGTTTTATCGTTAATGATAGGTTTACCTAATTGTGGGTTAGGAATAGTTTTACTGGCATCGTTAGGGTCGGGGATAGTGTGGCGCTCATCCAATACCGGCACCTCGGTTGTAGCACCTGGTTTCCCCGGCATGGTAATGGTAAATCCATTCGTAGATGGCGAGAAGTGACCACCCGCGGCGTTCGCGGCCCTGATTAGCTTATCTGTTGACGCTTGGTCACCTTGCTGTACTTGTTGTATAAACTTATCTCTATCATCATCCTCTGCTGGATGTGCTTGGTCAAATCTATATTTATCCCAAAGATGTTCATTGTACTTATCGGGTGTAACTACACGAGACTTATTCACCAACGATGTGCCATACTTGCCAGCGTCTGAGATAAATTGACCATACCCTGCATTTTGCTTTGTAATAGCCGCTTGCAATTTCTCTTTGGCATAAGTATCGCCGGGGGCGATGCCCAATTTGGTTAATACCTCCGCATTGTGGGCTTCAGTAGGGTTATCCAGCATCTGCTGCGCGATATGGTCTGTTGCCTGTGCGTTGGTATACCATACCCGTTTGCCATTCTTATCGTACACACTACCGATATCCCCCAATTCTGGGTCAATACCATATTTAGTCTTTTTAAGGTTATTCCAGCGAGGGTCGGCAGAGTTAACATATGCCTGCTGCATCATGGAACTGGTGTCGGGCACAATCGTTTTTACTGTCCCATTCCCTTGTTCAATGTGCACTGGTTTAATCAGCTTATTAAAGTCATCAATACCAGATGGCGTACCCTGCAGTTGTGGCGCGGGCTTACCAAAGTAATCGGTAGGCTTTGCCAAAGCACCTTGCACAAACTGGTTCACCTGTTGCTTGCTATCTTCTGTAAAACGGTTATCATGGTCCGCGGCTACCATTGGCAATAATTTGCCGATAGACTGCTCCAACTCTTTTGATTGACGCGCTTTTAATAAAATATCATTCTTGCGTTGTTCAAACTCGGGGTTGCCAAAAGGCGAACGCCCTGTTTTTGCTTGATAGGCGGCGGCATCGGTTAGGTATTGATTCCACTGGTCGTTAATCGGCTTACCAGCTTGTGCCCAATACTCGGGTAGCTTTTGAGCGGCTAAGTCTTTTTGGTATTGCGCCTGCAATAGTTGTTGTTGCTTTTGTTGCTGCAAAGCCGCATTACGCAAGTCTGCCGCATGTTGCTGGCCCAACTGCATCGCATATTTTTCAGTATTTGACTGAGGCAATACAAACGCTAAACCCTGGCCTATGCCATCTGTTGCGTTACCAATAAATCCCGGTGCTACTGCCATTTTTATCTACCTGTTTTTTTAAGCCTGTTTGCTGCCATTGCCGCAGCCACATTCGGGTCTGACAATATATTGCCGTATATTTTATCCTGATACTTGCTATTGGCATAACCTAAGCCAGCGGTACCGATTTGGTCAAGACCACTAAACTCGTTCGTGGCACCAGCGCCCTCTAACGAAGCGGCGGTGTTTGCGGTGCGTAGGAACGGCTGTAAGACGTTATTTTGGTACAGCTTATCTTGCCATTGTCCCTCGTTATTCAAAGCACCCTCGTAGCCATTTAAGGCATCTGCTTTGTAGTTAGCCGCTTTCATAGATAAATCATTGGTGGCGACGTTCTGCCCTTGGTTAATCTTAGCTGCTAAATCCAATAAGTCACCACCTGACGAAGCGCCTTGTGAACCATTGTAATAGGAGTTAGCACCATTGTTAGCGATGAGTTGTTGTGCCGCCGCTGTTCCGGGCATCCCATTGTAGTAGTTTTGGGCTGCAAGGTTGGTGGCTAACTTCACTTGCCCCGGCAGTTGCTCTGGCTGGAAGATATTTGATGCCGCCAATTTCTTAGCATCTGCGCGTTGGTTTGCACCCTGTATAGTTTTGTAAATCCCAAGTCCACCAGAGATAATGGCTCCTGCTGCTAATGCGGTCATATGGCTTTTTGTTTGTATGCTATTAAAAGCGGGTTATTGTGTTCTTTGAATAATCTTTTTTCTAAGGTAGGTATATCCTGACAATTATCAGGATTTGCATGAATGGTAGTCCATATGCAATCTTCCAAAACAAAACCCATCCGCCTTACACCCCTCTCGCTTTCTCCTGTATATGGCGCTACTATCCTTACTAATCCATCGTCTGTAATGACATTAATAACCCCCATTGAAACGATATAGGAATGGGTTGTTTTATGCACCCTGGATGTTAACCATGCCCCTTTAGGAACAAACATTTCACGAAGATATAAACCGGGGGTAAAGTAGTGTTTTAGGGGGAACTCTACAGCGCCTATTTGGTGCATAGCAACCTCGCACTCATTGAGTAATTGGTTGTATTCCTTATGTTTTTTAAGTGCTCCCATTTTGCATTACAATATTAAGTACAAAAAACCGAATTACATAGCCCTGCGAACTTCAGTATAGTACACTTCTATGGATGAGATTTCTGACGGCTTATCATCGTTACATTCAAGTTCAAGAATTAACCAACCTCCCTGTAGCATCCGTGCCTTATATAGTACTGTTGCTTGATTGGTTTCGGTAGCGAAATTCGGGTCGTTAACATCACCAAGGCATGAGGCCCAAAGTTTCCCATCCACCAAACTAAAGTTGTTTTTCTTTAGACGAGACAACATGCCGTTAGGGAACTGGTTGGTTGGCGCAATCTGCAATACAGGCGCATACCACCTTCCATTGGCATCTAATCTCAGGTTATACCAAAGTTTGTCTACCTCATATTCGGGGTTAGGCACAATTGAAATCTGTGCAGGATACTTGGTACCATAGAACATCCCAGCAACAGGATTGGTCTCATGTTCCCACAACCTGCCATTGCTAAATGAATAAAAACTGTCGCCAAACCTTAGCATGCAGTCTGGCACAAATGAATAGTCAGACGCCCAACGGTTAAACGTTTCGTTAAAGGAAATGGTCGCTGAATTGGTTACCTGCACATCTTGTTGCTGATAAACACTTAACACATGCAGGGTCAAAGCGCCATCTGAATAGAACTTTAACAGGTCGCCAGTGGTGTATAAAAATGTTTCGGTATAAGTACCCGCCGCAGACCTTAAAGTGCCCGTATGCGCCCCTAAATCAAGTCGTACGCCACCCGAAGTCCTGCTATCTACAATATAGGTAAACACATAGGTTTCGCCATCAATAAACGGCAACGCGGGGGTATAGGTCATCGTTCCTGCAAAGCATGGGTAATGCGTGGCATAGATACCATCTACAACCCAACCACTATCAGCATATTGCACTTGTGGGTCGATATATCCTGTTGTTCCTTGTACGATTGAAAATGTTGCCATGGTATATTGATTAACTTGGGTCTGCCCCTATTTTTACAGTTGACCCATTTGGTACTGTTCCAGACCATGTGCCGCCGCCCGAAGGAATGGTAGCTACAGTTGTGCAGGTTGGGTTACATACCCTGATAGGCACAGCGAATAAATACGTGTTAGGGACAACAATGGTAATATCTAAATAACTTACTGTTACCTCTTGTAAATAATCAATTTCAGACGGTACCACAATAGATGTCTCATAATACTGGCACGGGCTGGTGATATTATTTAAGATGTTAGCCGAAGCGGTGATTGGGCAAGCGTCGGTATTTACCACTGGCGCTACGTATTGATCATTGGTCACTCTATCAGTTAACAAAGTCCACACACCAGCAATCTTTTTGTACTCATTGTCGGCAACGGGGTTATACCATATATCCCCGTTAGAACCGCCGCTTGGCGCTACATCGGTAGGATAATTATAGGTAATCGTTGCCGCTTCTGGCACCAAGTCCTGCGCTGACACCTGAGCGATATTAGGGCGTTTAAAGCCGTCTAAACTCATATCGTCTAAATATATACCCTCCAACACTTTCCACCCCTGTAAGCCAGTATTGCCTCCAATATCGACTAAGCAATAGGCAGATGATGTACGTACCTGATATCCAACTGGACGGTTTGGCGCTTGTACAGTTGTAAAACACTGTTTTTTAACTGTACCGTACATGCCACCACCCAAAACAGGGCGATATAAGAAGTAGTCATCCCCCAAAGCCGTTCCTGTAATGACAAAGCTTTTTAATGTGCCATCATAGGTTACCATGCCCGTAGCCGATTGCTGTGTCACCTCGTAGGTTATACTGTCTGACAATAAAGGCACAGAGGTGCTCCACTCGCCTGAAACAAAGCCGCCGTTTAAAAGATATTCAGTATGCTGCGCTATAGACCATAGTGCCATTTGATTCTGTTGGTCGAACTCCCCTGGAATTGCTAAGTCATATTTATCAACCAAACCCAATATACGCTTTGCTTCACTGTCAAAATCGTTCTGAGAGGAGATAGGTTCAACCCCTTCGCCCCCTATCCTGCAAAAAGCACCTGAATTGGTAGAGGCATGGTATATCCAGTTAGTCCATACAAACACCGATTCGGGGTTATTACCAATACCGCCCTCATAGTCATACGGCACAAACTCATTTAATAGTTTATCGGTCTGCACTTGAATGGTTTTGCCATCTGTTCCAGTGGTTAAGGTATGGCGAACCGGGATAAAGCCATCTTTAAGCGGTTTAAAGACGTGTAAGCGACGATTAAGGAACTTGGTGAGTAAGATATCGCCATAAGCATCATTGTTGTCTACGCGGCTTAAATTATCGAAATCACTCATACCGTTCACATCGGTATCCTCCAAGTAGTTATTGCTATACCTTGTCCTACTACCAAATTTAATAATTCCCAATCCATTGTCCTGCGGGTAAACCCGTCCCAAGTCTGATATGTCGCTATGGTAAAAGTCGGAGAAGTTGGGGTCTACAACAGTAGAAACCAATACCTGCGTCCCCGGCACCACGTTATTAACGGGTAGTTCCCTATCACGCACATAAGCATCCCCACGGTTTACTTCAACAATTGCGGGTTGTGATGCCGTTTGGTTTTGTACATTACCTTTATGGTATCTGGTATCGGTCCCCCAGCCTGTTATCTCAAATTTCTGGCTAAAGTCCTGATAGATTTTGTAGTCAGGACTGATGGACAACGATTGTGGCTTAAATAGTTCAACTTGGCTGTTATCAGCAATGGTAACGCCTTGTAATTTCTTAATCCTGATAATACCACGCCTGTCTATAATCCGATAAGACGGCTGTATATCATCCTCATCAGCTATTGTACCCAATGAAATTGGACTATCTAAAACATAATCGCTGCCCGAAGTGGAGATAATGGTACGCTCGTTGCCCAATATGCTAATCACCTTACCCACATAATCGGTGCGCACTGGCTTGCCTGTTTGGATATGGTCGGTACCATGGGTGGAAACGTTATCATCAATCAAATCATCAACCTCGTCCTTATAGGACAATATCTCTGTTTCGTAGTAGCCTGTATAAAAAGCGCCTGTATCTACATTCTTGATAAGCCTTATCCTGTCCCCTTTGGCAAACTCATAAGTAATAATGGTATTCTCATGTAGCTTTTGATAGGTGAACAAACTGCCTACCACTAAATCGAGATAGTCACTGGTATTATCGGTAGTTACCTCAATCACTTTTTGAATGAGTATTTCTACGCCGTGGTTTTGTGGCGATCTAACCAACTTCCAGTATTTAGCCATTATTGGCGGGGTATGGTTAATGGTTATGATATGAACAGGTAGTTTATACGAGCCTATCTCCGTGATATAAGGAGTACGTATAACCGATAGCGCCGAGGCATAGCCCAAACTCTCCCTGCCGTCGTCATCTACGTACACAACAGCATAGTTGGTGATACAGCCGTAGGGAATGATTTGTACGGATGTGCCGTTATCTTTTAACGAGGTGTAGGATACCTGCGTAACTGCTCCTGTCCAATCGGTAACCGACTGCGCATACTCGCCTAAATACCCATAAGAAAAGAAAACATTCCCATCAATATCGGTACCCTCTGCGCTGATAGCCGCCTCATTGGATGGATATCCCCTGCCAATACCGCGTAAAGCGGCTTTCATTTGTGAGGCAATCGTAGAGGCGGTGTCGCTAAGGGTTGCAGTAAAGGCAAAATAATAGTTGTCGCTATCGCCATTGCGCCCGAAGATGAAATACTGAACACCCTTTTTAACCTCAGCACCAATCGTAAACTTAGTAACGGTATTATACCTTGATTTGGACAAGAAACTATCCTGATGCCTATCTACGCTTTGACGTTCTACAATTAAACTGGCATTTGACAACTTATTTTCAGTGTCGGGTGGAATGAACAACTCATCCATACGAATACCGACCGTCATTATCGGGCGCACTACTGGCCACCCTTCTTCGGCATTGGTATAGGTCATGGCTGACTTAACGAATGACTGTGTAACTGGTATTCGCGGTAAGAAAGAATAATTACGGTTTATCTTATCCTGATTAGTGGATACATAAGACCCGTCATTATAAAAGTTATAGATATAACTGCTGTTATCGGCTATCAGTAGTTCCTCTTTATCAATCGAGGCGCATATCAAAAAGTTGTTGTTCTCTATGCCATCGGTAGTGGTGTTTGCCTGAAAGGCTATTTCAATCTTTTTAACCAGTTTATTACCTGTGGCAACTGTTACCTGAATACAGTTATTATCAAAAGTAATGGTGTTTACGCCAGTATAACTTTGGTTTGACGGTTTGGGTACCAGCGACCAGTCCGACCAGTTTGACTGCTCTTTGTCGTCGTACAGCCACCTTACCGTAAACTTGTATAAGTTTCCATATAGGTTATTTGCGTTGCGCGTGGGGTCTGTAATGTAGTTACAGGCGGGTGAATACACTGCCGTCTGCTTGTAGGCGGTAATAAAGTCCTCGTAGATGACCGTTCCGTAACCAGCAGAGGTTTTATCCATGGCTTTGGCGATATTGAATTTGCGGGCTTTATTCAGGGCATCCACGAAAGTAAATAAGCGGCCTTCGATAATGTCGATGGAATTGATACGGTATTGCTTTAGGTTACTCCACCTTAAAATATCCACGTCATTACTGTCGGTGCGCGATTGCAATACGATATTCACGACTTTGGATAGGCGGTCGTACTTGTAAATAGTATGGAAGCCGTTAGAGTTCCAGATGCAATAGTAAAAGCAGTTGCGTTCTTCGTCGCGCTCTTTACCGATACATAGGTTGTTTCCCGCTGGCAAAATATTGTCGATAAGGGTGTTGCCAGTAATGGCTTTGGCAACCCGTTTGCTTCCCGATTTGTAGATAAGCATATTCTGCATACGCCTGAACATATTGGCAGGAAGAAGCTGGTCAGCCGTGTCGGTATCCCTTCCGCCCTCGAAGGTTTGCTTAACTATCTTTTTTTCGTCTTGATTTGCCATACTGTGGGATAAAGGTATGTATTTTCCTAAACAAAAAAACCCTCACTCAAAAGCAAGGGTTTCAAAAATAAAAAACACTGAATCAATTATTTAAAAAAGTTCGTTGTGATATATGTTTGAAGCGCCCCGACGTTGGCAAATGCGGTAGCCGTATCGCCATTAATAACGTCACTGAATAGCCTGTTAAAGATTGATTGACCCGTATATGCATTATATAGCGCAACGTTATTGCCGTTAGTGGTCATATACACGGAGTTCATCGGATATACGCTTGGTGGGTTTGATAACGGCGTAATGGTGAAATATGTTCCGCCTGTGCTTTTGGTTATAGTTACTGTTGCCATGATTATGTTTTAAAAAAGTGTTTGTTACTTAAAATTTCGGCGCTGACATCACATTACTACCTACGCTGTCGGACCACGCCTGCGAACCTTCATCCATAAGCCAAGTCTGTAAGCGCCTAAATTCTTCTTTATAGTTCTTCTTATTCAGTTCACCCAAGTTTGGGTTGCGGGTACGATAGTATTTCGCCAAAGCAAAGTACTCCAAAGCCTCTTTACACTCCGCAGGAACAAACATAGGCGCTTCCCCATCTAAGCCGTCCGTTTTACAAAAGAAGCCAAAGGTATCTGTTGATTTAATAGTACACCCTTTTACAAATGATTGCCTGCGGTTATAGTCATGGGTAACCATGCCCAAGTAATTGTACCCACCACCATAGCCATATACCTCACCAAAGCCCCAATTCCACATATTGCGATAACCCTCATAGGCATCTATCCTAAAAAAGTCTTGTATTTGGTTATCTGCCTCTATAAATGAGCCACACTTTACATCTACGTTCTGAATGCCTCCTAAAAGGTCATCATTAACATCTAAAGCGAATGAGCGCCCGTCGCGGGTGATAAAAGTGATTAGTGGCTTAACACATGACCGAGGCCAGCAAATAGCGTTATAATCGTTTAATGATAAGTCTGTAACAAGCTTCCACGATGGCATTGCGTGAAGTGATAAGTCCCGTATTCCATCTAAAAGGCAACCTACAACAGTCTGGTTGTTAAGCATGCCTGGCTCGCCTGTCTCCTTGCAGAGTTCAATAACTATTTGTTCAAATGGAATTGCTGCCATGGTTAGTTAGGTTTTTGGTCTTCGGTATAATCCTTATTTGCCAGTTTCTCCCCGTTAAGGAAATTAATCATCAAGTCTATCACCTTGGCATAAGCATCTGAGGGCAATATAATCTCGTCGTCGTCGTCAAGGTCGTGTATAGCCACGATATATGATGGACGGATAGCAGATACCAATTTTGGTTTGTTATACCACCACACCCTCCGTGGACCTTCCAACTTGAAACTTATCATGGCTTTATACTTGCCATAGTATTCTTCCAGCGCCTCAGCACCCTCATCTAATGGAAAGCACATCTTACCACACATGGTCGTAATCTTTAGTGCCCGACCTTTAGGAAGTGTAACAACGTTCTTTGGTAGGTCAGAGTAGTAGCGCATGTGGTCATCTGAATACTCAATAGGTATGTTCTCAAAGGTGGTTAACAGTAGTGGGTTAATAGTCTTTTCGCTTTCAGCCTTAGTTTCCAGCCAGAAGTTGCCTGTTTGGACGTAATTACAAGCCATGGCAAGATATATCTCACACTCACCTCTCCTCACAGTCAATTCCGGCGTGAGAACCCCGCCAGAGACAGCTAATAAAGCCTCAGCCACCATTTCCGCCTTAGTAAAATATGCTGCCATTATGATTTACCTCCTTGTTGCATGAATAACGCACTGTCAATTCCAAGCCGACTGTATTCAGCTATCCAACTGTCTCTACTTGTTATGCCGTACTTCTGCAACATTTTATAGATGATGATGTTTTCGGCATCCTTTGTCCATGCTAAGTTAACGCTATCTCCCGCATCGTAGGTCATAATATCCTCATCATCGGTGACGGTATAAGTAAAGGCGATATGTGCCTCAGTCGGGAATATCAGGTAGTATATTTTGGTGGGTAGCGTGCTTACAATAGGTGCCAAGTTAATCGTAGTAGCACCGTCCATTAAAAAGTAAACACGCTTGGCGTTTAAATCAGGTTGGCGTTGCGGTACCCTATTCACATACACCAATTCCCCCTCTGTAATTGGGTTTATTTCATATAGGGAGGTATAAGGTGATGTACCCGACGTAACCCCCATGGCTACCACCCTGTCAAACTCCTCGTCATCGGCTACCACGGTTGCCATATCGATAACGCCATTGGCGACAGGTGTATTGGCTACCTTCACCCACGGATTTAATAACCCCCGTACTTTCTCATTGACTTGGTAGAACTGGGATAGGTCATTATAGATTTCAAGTTGTGTTTCAGCCAATGCCGCATTGAAGGTATCAGCGACAACAACGCCTGACTGATACTTACTTGCGTATTGATTGATTCGTTGCCAGATTGTTATAACCTCTATCATATTGGTAACAAATATATAATATTTTTGAATAACAAAGCCCTTGGCAAAATTGCCAAGGGCTACTCACTTAAGTGTTGCATCGGGGGCTTCTTCATAGGTACCTACTTCTTCCCCATTCCATCTGTGTTTGTTGTAGCAAGAGAGGGACTCGAACCCTCGACCTACAGGTTATGAGCCTATCGAGCTAACCAACTGCTCTATCTTGCAATGTTAGCAACTTAGCCACATGCCCCCGGAGTGCTCACCCGCTTGTTAGCAGACCTTACACCAATACTACCCGAAGTGTTCTCTAAATTGCCGTTGCAAACTTATTGTTTTTCTTTACAATCTCAAAATCCCTGAGTGATTTAATACCCATATCAGTAAAATCAGGAATAGTAAGGCGTATAATAACCCACGGATGCGAGGGGTGATGATAGTAGCGGGGAATACCATAGCGAGTATCCAAAACACTATCTCTATGATTATAACGGCGATTACCAAGTAAAGCAGGAATAAAAGGATGGTTGTTATCATGGCTTTTTATTTTAGTCAACTGTTTTGGTGGTGAAATTGTTTCATTCATAAAAAAACCCGTTATCTTTTACAATAACGGGCTACAAGTTTTAAGGCTTGTTTTCACAAAAGCACCCCTAAGCAAGTTCTACTTGGTTCAGGGATGATTTATAAAGTTCAAC
>Ga0207664_10000114_pt1 | contig 71168 bp, 57 predicted proteins | sample LARL83metaG_FD_184349 | JGI IMG/M metagenome (GOLD analysis project Ga0207664, IMG submission 184349) | Corn, switchgrass and miscanthus rhizosphere microbial communities from Kellogg Biological Station, Michigan, USA - LAR L8-3 metaG... | ecosystem: Host-associated > Plants > Roots >...
CTGTCACGCGCGAAGCGGCGATAAAGGCGACGCCGCAAATATCGGTCTGATTGCGCGCGAAGAACGGTTCTATCCCATCATTAAAGAAAAAGTGACGCGCTCGGCGGTTAAAAAGCACTTCAAGGGGATTTGTTTCGGCCCGGTCGAACGCTTTGAACTTCCGAATCTTTGGGCACTAAATTTTCTTCTCCATAATACGCTTGGGGGCGGAGGAACGGTCAGCCTCAAGCAGGATGCGCAAGGCAAGACACTTGCGGCGGCATTACTGCGAATGAGGATCGATGTTCCGCCATCCGCTATGCGAGCGCCGCGGCTGCGCGAAGGGCATGCTGCGGGCGGAAAATCCGCAGTACGCAAAACTCGAGTTCGATCTCGTTAAAATTATTGGGACATTTTATGGATTGCCCACTGAGGAGGTTTTCGTGCCTCCTCCTATTGGTCACGCTTGGATTCGCCGGATGCTCATCCAGCACACCGCCCGCGCAACCCACGCCGAAGCCGCTTCCCGCGGGGACGTATAGTTATCAACTGAACGTGGCAAATATTCGCGCGCTCGATTCGGAAAGCGGGCAATATGTACTTTGGCTTCGAATGCGGGGAGATACCGCATGGTTCGCGAAGCAACTTACCTACTGGACGGTCGGTGCTGGCTCGCTCGATTTTCTCGGTATTATTGCGCTTCCGCACATGCCTGATTCGATTGAACGCGCCTTCGTTGCTATCGAGCCACCCCATATCCCCGATAGCCCTACGAGCATTCTTATGGCCGGTGCATTCGATTCTATCGGCGATTCGGCCTCTATGAGCACGGTGAACGAGGGTGGGGTGGGGGATTATTCCAAGGCAAGAGCATCGGTAATCTTTACCACCCAATCGACCGATACCAATCGCGCGAAATCGGAATTTTATCTGATGGATGTTATTGGCGGTGTTCCATCGTCGAGCGTTTCGAACCTTCCCATTCCGCCGCAGGGATGGAACTATGGACTATGGGTGCTCGATTCGAATTTTTATCCGCTCCATAAATTTTTTTATGGAGCATTCGCGAAGGCGGACAGCTCGGATTCCAAATCGCGGAACGATGAGTTTCCTTTTCCTGGCGGATTTAATCCTGCGCCGCTGACCGATCCGGGTGCGCGGCTCGAAGTCACGCTGGAACCGAATTTTGCGGTTCAAAGTAACCACCCAAACGGTCCTTCGCCGTTTATAATACTGTGGACCCCTCTTCGCCGGTTTATCGATTATAACGATACCTTGAATCTCCGTAATGTCTGGAGTACTTCTGCTCCGCACGGCATTTTGAAACTGTCGAAATAAGAAATACGGTTACCAGCGGACCGGTATTTTAACGATCTCATCATCGCCTTGCCGCAATTCTATGGAGCCAAAGAGGCGATATCCTTCGGGAATTCGTTGTGCAGGATTATCCGCATTGAAGTGCATGTTTTGGGATTGAAACGGCGAGAGCAAAACTTGTTCCGGATTGGCCGTTAGGTAGGCGCCATGCTGCACGTACCGTTCTTCGACGATATGCAAGTGCCAGGGATGAGCTCGGTCCGGAAGGGCGAGGCCGCCTCGAATATGGAGAACGTATTTGGCGGCGATCCGATCGGAGGCGGAAGTTTCTTCGCTCCCTTGCGACTCGAAGATGACAGGCACGATCTTACTGCTATAATCGAAAGCCGAGTTGAAGACCGCGTTTGAATCGGGGCGAAGTACCTGGCACGCAATATCGGTAAAGAGATTGTAGTCTTCCGGCGGAAGCGAAATTTGGAATAGGACTCCTCGCTCGCCCTCCCGAGGGGTAAAGGGGAGCGTAAATTCATCGGCGGTCGTAAGCACGGTGTCGATCGTTCGCTCATATCCACTCACAACTCCACTTGCGCGCACCTGATAATCGAGCAGTGAGGGATTCGAGAGTGTTGCGCGAATCTCGGGATTGCCATTTGTGGAAATGTTAGCGGCGACGTTATCTATTTCCAGCGGCTGGACCTGCACCGTAAAATCGAGGCTCACCGGCCCCGCATCTTCTGGCGACATTGTTCTGGAAAGATCGGCTTCCCAAATGCCGGGAGTGACTTGCGAACCGGAAATAAAAACACTCGAAGTATGCTTCGTGGCATCCGTTCCAAAATGGGAGAACTCCTCTCCATTATTATCGAAGAGCGATACCGAGCATTCCCGCTTTGCGTCGCGAGTAGAAATCGTTAGCTTTACGGATTTCGCTCCTGGCGGAATGGCGAAGAATTCGCGGTCCAGCGTCCCAGGCGCAAGGTTTAAGTCGGCGAGTGAGACTTGGTACTTATTTTCATCCGAGAAGGTATGCGGAATAACGATGGAATTCACCAACTCGAACTGCGCATTGGCGCGTGTATGCTGCGCGCCTTTCTCATATGCCCAAATTCGGCCAGAGTAAAGACCGGGCTTTTGCAGGAGCTTTGGGTGATAGCGCACGGCGACGCTCATCGTTCCCGAGCCACGGCGGTAAATACTCGATTCGAGCGGTGACATCCAGGGCGCATCCGAAACAAGATCGAAGGCCTGCATTCCAATCGCACGGGCTCGTGCGGACGCACCGGCCGGCTCACTAAGGTCAATCGTGAATGTTTCATTCTCCCCCTCGCTGGGATAATTCCCTGCTCGGAAATAGGCGGCGGTACCGGTTCTTGTCGAGCTTGGAATTGCCGTCTCAATGGAGACGGGAACCGGAACATGTCCGCTCCGCTGCCAGTGCGAAAGTAGTTCGAACGCGGCTGGCACATCGACCATACCTCCACCTTCATCGAGCGGCGTCGCACCATCGACATGATCGGCCGAAAGCATCATCGCGCGTTTGATTTCGTATGCATTGACCGTCCAGGAAGGAAATTCCTGCGTCATGGCAGAAAGCAACAACGCCGCGCAGCCGGCCGTATAGGGCGTGGCCATGCTGGTACCATTGTACCGGTCGCTTTCCACGTAATCGGGCACCGTGCTCACGGCCGTACCAGGGCAGACGAGATCGGGCTTGGCAAGCTCTCCGCCGCGCGACGAAAAATCGAAGATTAGGGAATGTGTGGTGTACGTTCCATACAGATCCCGTGCGGCCTCGTCCGGCAACGCGGCGCCGCAGCTAATAAGTTGACTGGCGGAACCCGGCAACCCAATACTCGAAAGCCCAGGCCCATCGTTGCCTGCCGCTACACATACCGTAAGGTTTGGTGTTGCCGTCAGCAGGCTATCGAGCCATTTATCCATTGCGGCGTGGCCTTCCAACTCGTTGCCAATGCCAAAGCTCATATTCACGACGACGGGTTTCGATTGCGAATCCGCCATAGCCGCGGCATATTCGAAAGCGCGCTGCATGGAACCGCTTACCGTCACGCCGCCAGCATTATTATCCGCGAATTTTATGGCGATAATTTGCGCCCCCGGCGCCACGCCGTTAAAACCTGGCTCATTATCGATATTGTAACCCGAAGCGATACCCGCGACATGGGTGCCGTGGCTCCCATCGTCGAAATAAATGGAAATGACTTGCCGGTCCGGGAAAATATTCACCGCGCCGGTCAGCCGGCGACCTTCAGAGGTATCGAGCGAATGGAACGCGAAGGTATCGAAATGCTCGTGGTAATTCGTGACAGAGTGCTCGTCTGAAAGATCGCGGTCTCCATCCGAATCGACGTAGGCAGCATAATGATTTGTAGAATCCTGATAGACGAGCACGCCAAAGACATCGTTGTCGTTCGAATTAAAATTCAGGTCGTGAAGTCCATTTTGGAATCGCTTTTCATTCAGTGCACCATAATAATATCGGCCATCGGCAGGCTTTACGCCAATGGCATTCAATCCATGCAGAACGGTTTTGCCTCCTACGCGAAGCTCGTCCCCCGCGCGCTCGGCGAGCACATACGGCACATCCCCGGTACCCGAATAATCGCGCACATCGATAATTTTTCGCTTTTCTTCCGTAGTGGTTAATAAACCCGAAATGCCTGGATCAACGCCGGTATCGAAAATAAAAACAAGGACGCCGCGCCCATCATACCGGGGATGATCGGCGATGAACTGGTCCGCATGTGTCGCCGAAAGGGGAAGGAAGCTCCACTCGGTTCGTGTCCGTGCTTTATCCGGGGGCGCAACCGGCGGAGCAGTTGGCGAAGCGGGGCTTGGCGCTGTGAAGGTATGCTGCCGTTGCGCGAAGGAGGGTAAGGAAAGGTAACTAATTGCAAAAAGCGAGAGGAGTAGCGTGCGGCGGATCATCGGAAATAAATCTAAATAAAGGGGAAACGCCGAACCCCGCCAAATTAAGTCCTATCATTTCCGGGAAACTTGCTATACGAACCGGACTGTTACCGCCCCCGCATTTCTTACTTCGTGAATTCCCACCTGGAAAGGAAAGGGAGCTAAGAAGGTCAGGTAGCTCAGTCGGTAGAGCAAAGGACTGAAAATCCTTGTGTCGGCGGTTCGATTCCGCCCCTGACCACCAAAAAAAGAAGGGCCACTCGTTTGTTCGAGCGGCCCTTCTTTGTTTTCTCGTGATGAACTTTAGGAACATCGCATCGATGCCCTGCTGCTAAAGTCTGAAATCCACGCCGATTCCGAGCGGAAGATAGCCCAGGCCAAATTCGGCTCGGATAGCAATATTCGGCGAGACAAAATAACGAGCGCCTACCTGAAAAGCTAGAAAAACAGTGCTCCCTCCATAGGCATAATTAAAAAGGTCAGAATTAGGTCCCGTGTAACTCTGGCTTACGATCACATATCCCAATCCAAGGCCAAGGAATGGATCCCATCGGGTATCATCCAGAGCGAAATGGTAATCGCAATAGACGCCGATCGGAATCCAGGAGTAGGAAGAATATAGTCCGTCGGAGTAACTATAATAATCAATGCGTCCCGCTATGGCTAATCTGCCCGATCCGACCGTGCCCGGATTGGTGATCGGCGATTCGATCATTCCACCAAGAACGACGCCGCTGCCATAGCCGATACCTAATCCGAGTTCGGGGCCGAGATAGAGAGAACCATTTGTAAATTGAGCACGCGAAGCGACGGGCGTCAAAAACAATACGGCAAGGGCCATTGCGCTTAAGAAAGAAAGAGTTTGTAGCTTTTTCATAGATGAAAATATGGAATGGATGATGGAACGGTTAATTGTATTGCAAATATACGAAATTTATGGAGCCTTCAGTTGAAAAAAAATCGGCGGATGAAAAGCATAAATGAAAATGGGGAATAGATATTTCTTCGCGGGACAAGCGTCGCTCGATGGCGCATGGGCATTTCTGTCGTAAATTTGCAGCATGATGAAACAACTCGCGGTTCTTGAACTGCTATGCCTGTTCTTGCTCGCCTCTTGCGGCCACAAACAAACCGAAGTAATGCGCGCCGCGAATGGTGGCAAAAAATATGGTGGACGTTATATCTTGAATGAAATTCGCGGTAACCCTTCTTCCCTCGATCCGGTGCGAATGAATAGCAAGGTCGAGGACGACATTGGCTCGAATATCTTCGACAAGCTGATCGACAATAACAGCAAACTCGAACTGGTACCCGAACTTGCCAAATCCTGGGATATCTCGCCCGATGGCAAGACCTATACGTTTCACCTTCGCACCGACGTTTTTTTTCACGATGATTCCTGCTTTCCCGGAGGGAAAGGCCGGAAGATGAGAGCGAGCGATGTAAAATATTCGTTCGAACGCGTTTGCGATTCCCGTACCCTCACGAGTGGTTTCTGGGTTTTCGAAGATATCGTGGAAGGAGCGAACGAGTATTTCAACAATAGTGGGAAGCCTGGCGCCCCTAAAGCCGTGACAGGATTCAATGCGCTTAACGATTCGACGTTTGTTATAACACTCATAAAACCCTTTGCGCCATTTCTCGAACATTTGACTACCAGCTTTGGCTACATTGTGCCTCAGGAAGCAATCGAGCATTATGGCAAAGATTTTTTTCAGCATCCGGTCGGCACCGGCCCATTTCGGTTCAACGCCTGGCAGCCCGATCAGTCCATCTTGCTGGCACGCAATACGAATTACTGGGAATATGACTCCGCAGGGAATCGCCTCCCGTATCTCGACGAAGTGAAATTTACTCTTATCAAGGACGACAAAACGCTCTTACAATCCTTTCAGCAATCGAATGAAGACGAAGACTTCACGATTCCGACCGAGAGCTTTCAGCAAATTGTCACTTCGGATAAAACGCTGACGCCAGAGTTTTCGAAATACACGCTGCAGCATGTTTCCGCGATGAACAGTTACTTCATGGAGTACCTCTGCTCGAAGCCACCATTCGATAATATGGCGCTCCGGCGAGCAATGTCATTTGCGGTCGACCGCGAAAGCATCGTGAAATATGTGCTGAAGAGTGCTCCGCACGGTCCGGCGGACCATGGAATCGTTCCACCCGCGTTCTCGCGGTATCCTTTGGAGCAAGTGCGGGGTATCTCCTTTAATCCCGATAGCGCGAGGCATTGGCTCGAAGTCGCTGGATTTCCCGATGGCCACGGCGCGCCGGCGATCGAGCTTTCGCTCTATAACGAACCGCGGCCGATGGAGATTGCCGAAGCGGTCCAGCGAATGTGGCAGAATATCGGGCTGACGGTAAATTTGCGCGTGATGCAGTCCGCGCAGCTTTTGGATGGGTCAGAAGATGGAAAGCTGCAACTGTGGCTCACGAGGTGGTATGCCGATTACCCCGAGCCGGAAAATTTCCTGAATCTTTTGAATGGGCGGCTTGTGCCGAAGGACCCAAATCTCAAAAGCTACCCAAACAGCGCGCGGTGGAACAACGAGCAATTCAATGATCTTTTTTATCGCGCCATTGCCACAACGGATGAAACCCAGCGCATGGATCTTTATGCCAAGGCCGAAAATATTGCCGCCTATGAAGCTCCCACCATTCCGCTCTTTTACGAAGAGCATTATCGTTTGCTCCAGCCCTATGTTCGCGATAATCCCCTCGATCCGATGAACCGGATCGATCTGAAATATGTGTGGCTGGATAAGTAATTTGTAGTCGCGATCACTGGCCCCGGAGTGTCCTCACGAAGAATCGGAATACTCATTGCCGGTTACTCGTTATTCCGTGCTTGCATGTATAAGCTTGTAATCCAAAAATTTGGGGGTACGTCCGTCCAGGACGCCGAGGCGATGACGCGCGCGATCGAGATCGTCCGCTCGCGAGGGGTCACGAAACGGACGCGCCCGCTCGTTGTGCTCTCCGCGTGCGCAGGGGTGACGAACGCGCTCATTCGGATCGGAGAACTTTCCCTGAGGGACGATACGGGGGAGGCGCTCGCCGCCATCGATCAACTCGAAGCACGCCACGCTCGCATTGCCCGCGAACTGCTCGAAGCGAAAGAGCGGATCGAACAGGTCCAGCAAGGGCTTCGCCTCCTGTGGGAGGAACTTCGCACGCTGGCGCGCGGCATTAACCTGCTGCGCGAACTTACTCCCCGCAGCCGCGATCAGGTGCAGTCCCTTGGGGAGCGGGCCTCGTCGCTGCTTTTTCACGCCGGACTTTCGGAGCAGTTACACGGGGAAGAGACCGCAGCCCATTTATTCGACGCGCGCGATTTTTTCTTAACCACCAATCATTTTACGGCGGCCCGGCCCCTGACCGTCGAAATCGCCCGGCGCATGAAGCGAATTCGTTCCGCGCTTCTGAATGGCGCGATTGGGGTGACCCAGGGTTTCCTGGGTCGAACGCTTGCCGGCGAGGTAACGACGATCGGGCGTGGCGGCTCCGATTTTTCCGCCGCGATCATGGGCGTGGCATTGGGAGCGCGCGAAATTCAAATCTGGACCGATGTTGCAGGAATTCTGACGTCCGACCCGCGGATAGCCGCGGATGCGGCGACGATTGAGCGAATTTCGTTTCAAGAGGCGAGCGAACTGGCATTCTTTGGCGCGAAAGTGCTGCATCCGGAAACAATCTGGCCCGCGGTCGAAAAGGGGATTCCCGTTCTCGTGCTTTCCTCGAAAGAGCCGGAGAAAAAAGGAACAATTATCGTGGAGTCGACAGCGGAGGAACGAGCCATGACGGGCATCGCCGTCAAGCGTTCGATTGTGTTTGCGCGTATTACCTCACTTCGTTCTCCGCCTGACGCGCGGGAGTTCCAGATCGTATGGGAGTCGCTGGCAAATTCTGGCGCGGTGCCATTGGCCGTTTCGGTTTCGGTCGATGCGGCAGCCTACGCGTTTGGAGAAGCATCGGCTATTCCGGTATTACGCGCAGCGTGTAAGGGCATCATGGATATTGAAATCCATAACGATCGCGCGCTCATTACATTAGTCGGGCCAGGATTGAACGGCCAATCGGGGATTGCGGCTCGCATTTTCCGTGCCTTGGGCCGAACGAATTGTGAAATGATTTCCTACGGTGGCTCCCAAAGCTCCATCAGTCTGGTCGTTAGGGATGAGGTCGCGAATAAGATTGTAAAGAAGCTTCATAGGGAGTTCTTCTAACGATTCCGATCTTAGGCTCCGAAAAGATGCAACCAAAGATATGCAAGCGGCGCCACGAATAAAATGGAATCGAGCCGGTCCAGCACCCCGCCGTGGCCCGGGATAAGAGTGGAGGAATCCTTCACCCCCGCATCGCGCTTCAGCATGGACTCCGCGAAATCGCCGATTTGCCCCAACACACCCACAATAATTCCCATCGCAAGGGCCGTCGAAAGCGATACTTCTTCCAGGCCGCCAATATAAATACGCGCCAAAAGCCATACGGCGATTGCTGCCACTAATCCGGCAATTCCGCCTTCCCATGTTTTGTTCGGACTGACCCGCTCGGCGATCTTATGGCGTCCCATTTTGCGCCCCACCGTGAAGGCTGCGCTATCGCAAATCCAGATCGAAGCGAGCATCGCAACGAGAAAATATCCGGCTTGGATGGTGACGAGCGAGGGATCGACGGAGACCGGACTGGTGGCAGCCTGAATATAAAAATATTCGTGGACGCCATAAAATCCTCCCATGCCAAGCCCGATATAGATCGCCCCGGCAATCGTGGTGGAGACCTGAGCCAGCGGGTTTGGATAGCTCTTGATCAATTCTGCGATCAGGATCGTAATACTGCCGGCAATAAGTACTATGGGAAAGAATTCCATCGTTTGGCTTCCAAGCGGCAGTCGAAAATGCGCAAAGGATAGCACGAGGAACCCGGTCAGCACCAGTCCGAGTGTAACCTGCGGCACGAAGCCCTTCATTTTCGCAAGTCCATAAAATTCGTGCACCGCGACGAGCGCGAAAATAATCGTCAGCCCTAAGAGGCTATACGGCTTGAATGCAATATAGACAACGATCGGGATTCCGATCGCCGCCACTAAAATACGCTTTGTGAGATTACTCATACGGTTCGTTAGTGTGGAATGAAGGGGGAAGCGCGCGGTCGGAAGGGCCGGTTTGCCATAGTTCCGATTGTATTTCTCGTTCCGCATTCCCACGCGCCTGAAGCGCGGCGGTTACACGAGCGAAGAAATAGAGCAACAATCCAAGTAGTGGTATAATCAACGCGAGCATTCGAAGCGCATCCGTGGCCGAAAGCTCCTCGGTTCCCACGAGGCTCGTGCTCGCGCTGTTGGAAAGATTCGGGTTGAGATAGAGAACAGCAACGATAAAACCATTATTTATCGCATGGCCAATGGCTCCCACGAATAGATTGTTGGTCCGGTACGTCATCCAGCCGAGCACCATTCCGAGTGCGAACAGTCCGGGTAGTTTAAAGAGACTCGCGTGTACTAATGCAAAAAGAAAGGAAGCCGTAACAAGAGCCGTAACCGGCCGCGCATGCCACCGTCCGCTTCGTTCGATGTTCGATTGCGCAAAACCGCGGAAAAGGGTCTCTTCCGCAAGCGCTGGCACAATGGCCACGAAAAGAAGAATAAGCGCAAGGTCGAGCGGGCCGGTCGCTGTAACTAATCCCTGCATTGCTGTATCGCTAGCCGACTCATATTGGTTGACGGCGTGAAAGAGATCGGGAAAATACTTCCAGCCCCGTTCCCAAATAGCCGAGAGCGCGCTGCCGGCAGCCTGCGCGACAAGGATAATGGGCAGTGCAAGCACATACGGAAGCGCCGGAGTTTCGCGAAGACCTTCGAGCCGAAAGACGGCAAGAAGATTCTGCCGAGACGCATGGGAGATCAGGACGGTACCGACCAGCATTATCGCTATTTCCGCAAGGCCGTTTATGGTGAGTGCGATAACGGGATGTCCCTCGATGTGAATGCCGATCGTCGCCATCGTGATTCCATTGCCAAGCGCCTGAAAGGTAATGAACAGCCCGAGTACAATGAGGACCACCGCAGGCAGCCGGAAATAACCGTTACGTTTCCATCCTTGCCGGGCTGCTAAGTAGAACCCAAACCCTACCAGCGCCAGTACAATGAACGCGGCGAAGGCAAATAGCTTTACAGGAGAAAAAAGAGTCATTCTTGTGAAGTTCGAAGAACAAAACTACGCATTCTATGGCGGCACTGTGGAAAAATTTGAAGTAAGCATTGAAATTTGCCCTATTCCGCGCCTATCAAACGGAACTGAAGGAGAAGCGCGTCACCTTACGAAAGGCGCGCCACGGACGATCACTTTTCCACAGGGTGACTCTTCCTCCACCATCCTCGACCTCCTTCCGAAACCTGAGTTCTCGCTTTTAGAATTTACTTTAGCAAAATTGTTTAAGGCATTGAAAGATAGGATATTAATTCCACAGTCAGGGCATTTGTTTATGCCGGACAGGAAGACCAGAACGCTATTAACGGCAGCTTTAATAATCTGCTTTTCCGGGTGGTTCTCGAAGGCGGCAGCGCAGTTAACTTCTGCTGAAATATACTCCTCGTTTCAAAATAGAGTGGGCGTCGCCGATACACTCACCGAGCGGTTGATGTCCCAACGGCGTGTGGCCGAAAGCTCGGTAGCTGCTCAGGCGCTGGAGCAACCGGTCAATCCGGCAACCTACATTCTCGGTCCGGGAGATGGAATGTATTTGAACGTCTATGCCATCCATGGCCTCGACCAGGATTTAACGGTTACCCCGGAGGGACGCTTACTTATTCCAGGAATCGGGGGGGTCGATGTAGCAGGTCTTTCGATTATCGAAGCAGAGAAGAGAGTTCGGTCGGCTTTGGCTCGGGATTACAAATCGCCTGACGTATCGCTCTCGCTTCGGCACTTGCGGCCCATTAAAATAAATGTTATTGGCGAGGTACTCGCGCCTGGCATCCAGACTGCCACGGCGATGGAACGCGTAAGCGAAGTGATCGATCGGTCCGGCGGAGTCAAAAGCAATTCTTCCCTCCGAAATATCGAGATTCGGCGGCCGACCGGGGCGCTTCGCGCCCGTGCGGATCTACTTCGTTATTATGCGCTCGGCGATCTTTCGGCGAACCCGCCGGTCGAAGCGGGTGATGTGATCGTTGTTTCCGTTGCGAAGCGATATGTTCTCGTCACAGGAAGCGTAGCCTTACCGCAGCGCATGGAATTTGTCGAAGGGGATTCGCTCTCGACCGAATTGGCGCTATGTCGTGGTCTCTTGCCCGGTTCGGATCGGGATTCCATCGAGATGGCCCGATATTCTCCGAGCGACCCTGAGCATGCTCAGTGGTCCTGGTTCGATTTAGCTCGTGGAGAAAATCCGTTGCTTCGGGATGGCGATCAAATTTTCGTTCGCGCATATTCCCAGTATCATGTGCCACGTATTGTCGGTATTGGCGGCGAAGTCCCCTTTCCAGGAAGTTACCCAATCGATCCGGGAAAGACGCGGCTTAAAGATATTATCGAACGCGCTGGTGGTGTGTTGCCAAATGGCTCACTTTCCGGCGCGACGCTCGTTCGACGCATCGGAATCCTCAACGAGTGGGAGAGCGACCCCGAGTTCCTTCGCATCAAAACCGTGGAGCCTTTTATGAAGGAAGGATTGTCGCAAGAAGAATACACGTACCTTACGGCGCGAATGGATGCTTACCGCGCTGTCATGGTCGTCGATTTCAACCGGCTCATGGCGGGAGATACCTCACAGAACCTTTTCTTACGGGAGCAAGACTCGATTTATATTCCGCGCGCGCTTGGCTACGTTTCCGTTTCTGGCAGTGTCAATAATCAGGGCGATGTGACCTATATCGAGCATGGCTCCTGGGAGGACTATATTTCTAAAGCTGGTGGCTTTTCCGTCAACGCGGACCGGGGAGCGTTGCGTATCGTCGATCCCAAAACCGGCTCGTATATCGATCCACGAGCGGATCCGGATTTTCATATCGTTCCCGGAGATATGATCCTGGTGCCCAGAGCCGAACCGCATTTTTGGAAAGATGTGGGTGCTGTTACCGCGGTAAGTGCACAAGTGCTGACGATCATATCGGTAATCTGGTTACTGATCCGCCATCCTTGAGATAATGCAACGTTTAAGAAGATAAGGAGAAAAGAGAGCCATACATGGGAAACGATAACGCACGCTTGAATTTTGCTCGAAAGGATGACTCGTCCGAGACGATCGAGTCTCGACGGACAGGGAAACCCGACTTTTTTACATTTGCGGCACGCCGATGGAAACGCATTGCGCTGTTTGCAATTTGCGGCGCGCTCGCGCTTACGCTTTTCTCCTATACACGGCCACAAATCTTTGTTGCGAAAGTAACGGTCCTTCCGCCCGAACATGAAGGCATGGGCGGTCTACTATCCTTTCTTTCGAGTTCCTCCGCCTCCACCGCTTTGAGTTTACTCGGTGGGGATATAGGAGGCAACCCGACGCTCGACCTCTTCAAGACCATCATCGAATCCCGATCGGTTGCGGAAGATGTTGCTATGGACCCCGCCATTCATACCTTCTTTTTACGCCGAGATACCAGCCAGAAGGGAATGGTCGACGCGCTCAATGCAACCATCGAAGGAAATGCACTCCGGACCGGCATGTTGAGTGTCACCGTAAATTTAAACGCGCCAAAATTTTCCTCGGCCATCGAATTGGACTCGACACGCACGATGGCGGCATACATAGCAAATAAATTTGTCGCGTCGCTCGACCGTTTCAATCGAGACCGGCTCATGACGAGCGCAAAGAACACACGCATGTTCGTACAGCAGGAGTACACGGCCAAAATGGCGGAGCTCGATAGCGCTTATGGCAATCTGCAACAATTTCAGGAAGCCTACGGAGCGATAGCATTGCCGGAGCAACTCACGGCAACCGTTACGGCTGCGGCCAAATTGACCAGCGAGATGCAGCAACTCGAAATGCAGCGTAATGTCGAAGCGCGCGAGCTGGGCCCCAACGATCCGCGCATTCGAACCCTCAATGCCGAACACGAAGCGGCGCAGGAAGAACTAAATAAATACGATAGCGGCGGAGTGGGCGAATATGTGCTTGCGTTAAAAAGCGCGCCGGCACTATCACGCAAAATGGCCGGCTACGTACGCGAAGTAAAAGTTCTTGAGCAAGTCACGGCCTATCTACGAGGGGAGCTCGAGCAGGACCGCATTTCCGAACAAAAGGATCTTCCTTCCCTTCAAGTTTTGGATGCCGCGTTGCCTCCAAACGGGCCTTCGTCTCCGAATCGGAAGCTATATCTGATTGTAGGGCTTGTCCTTGGGCTGACGATTGGTGTAATTGCCACAGCCTTCGAGCGGTTTTATCGGGATGTCCGGGAGCGTCCGAATATTCACTACCGGCTTCTTAATGTGCTTACGTCGATTCGCTATGGGAATCGCGCGGAATTATTAGTGCCAATCCAGCCGCAGGCTACCTCTGGCTCCGAACTTCCCGCGGGGCTTCCAACGCGCGAGGTCAATCGCTGATCTTTCCGTCGCCCCAGCTATGCGGACTCTGATTGTAAATTCCATGTTCGCAAGCGCGGCCTATCGCCGATGCGCCGACGAACTTGGCGCAATCCCCGGCATGGATCTTAGCATGCTCACCGTCAAAGAATGGCGAATGAATGGATTGCCGATGCCATTCGATGCACTTTCGCCGAACGCTCCCTATGCAACCGTGATGGGCAAAGCGGCATGGCAGGGGTATGAAAATCGTGGATTTTATACTTCGGGACTTTTGCGGGCATTCCGAATCTCGCGGCCCGAAGTGCTCTTCCTCATGGAGGAACCATTCTCCATTTTCGCGGCAGAGATTCTTTTTGCAAAATCCATCCTGGCGCCAGGAATTCCAGTGGTCTTCTTTACCTGGAATAACCTTTCCCTTACCACGTTCGATTACCGCCCCTCTTTTTTTTATCGAACGATTGCCCGGCAAACGCTGCCGCGAATGCACTATGGGCTTACCGCGAATTCCGACGGCATAGAGGTGTTACGGAAAACAGGCTTCACAAAGCCTATTCAAACGGTTGGCTATGGCGTCGATACGGCCGCATTTCAATCCCGAAATAGAGACCGTGCCCAGGAAATTCGACAAGCCCTCGAGATTGGTGCGGATGAAATTGTTATAAGTTATATCGGCCGTCTGCTTGCGATGAAAGGCGTCGATCTCCTCATTGAAGGATTTGCGCAATTGAAAACGCAACGTCCCGGCCAAAGAATGAAACTGCTGCTTGTCGGAAGTGGCGAAGCGGAACAAGAGGTTATGCGGCTGGCACAGGCACGCGGCATTGCAGATGACATTCGGCATGTTCCTTCGGTGCCACAGCGGGATATTCCGGATTACATGCACGTGCTCGATATTCTTGTGCTTCCAAGCCGCCGGCATCGGATGTGGGCAGAGCAATTCGGGCGTGTACTTGTCGAGGCAATGGCGGCAGGCAAGATTGTTATCGGCTCTTCTTCCGGCGCAATACCGGAAGTGATTGGCGATGGTGGATTTATATTTCCCGAAAATGACTTCACCGCGCTTGCCGCATCGTTAGCGCAAGCTATCTCTCTTTCACCGAACGATCGCGCGGGACTATTGGAGCGTTCGCGCATGCGTGCCGAATATTTTAGCTGGCAACGCTTTGCACGGGATGCATTTGGCGCAATCTCCCATTGCCATGCTGCCGTTTCTTCCCATGCAAAGAAGAAGGAATTGGGAGTGATGGCATGAGCGCTCAGCGTATCACTCGCGGCTTTGCATGGAATCATCTCTATAAACTCATCGAGTTTGGAGGGGTCAATCTGTATGCGATCCTGGTTGCCCGCGCGTTTGGGCCAGCGGTCGGAGGAAATTATGCGGTCTATCTTTCGATCAGCGGTACGCTTGCAATCTTCAGCGCGTTTGCGGTCGATGGCGTATTACTTCGGTATCTGCCACGCCTGCTCGGAGGTGAAAGGAGCTTTGGTGAAACGAAGGTCGAAGGCATTCGTCCTTTCCTGATCGAGTTACTTGCCTTCCGATTGTTGGTTAGTCTCTTGCTGGCGTTGCTGGTGGTCGTAGTGCTCGCGATCCTTCCAAATTATTCCTCCGGTCTCGCGGCTTCGCTCGGCAACATTCGCGGGCTTTGGCTTTACCTCACCATATTTTTGCTCGCGCAAGCGGTCGTCGCATTTTCGACCAACACGCTCATCGGCCTTTTGCAAACGAAGTGGGTTTTTTTTGCAAGTCTTATTAGCCGATTTTTGCTGCTTGGTGCTGGAGTTTTTCTCTTTTCGACGGGCCGGCTCTCGATCGACGGGGCCGTAGCAATTCATGCCTTTTCGTCTCTGCTCATCGCGGTGCTGCTATTGTATTGGGTACACCGTCATGTAGAGCGGGCGTCGAGCAAAGGGTTACGGGTGGAATTTGCTCACTTTCGTCAGCGCCTTCTTGGGTTCATCAGCAAACCGAGCCGCGTCCGGATTTTTCTGTTGATGCCATTCATGCTTTATGGGATCACGACCTGGGGCTCGGACGTACTGAGCACGGTCCTTGGCCGGCAGCCGGACATTCTAATGATGCGCGCGCTTTTGGGTGAGAATGCCCGAGACATCGGGCTCTACGATGCCGCCGCGCGGCTTGCGCTGATGACGGAATATATTTTTCTGTTCGGATTGGGCGGAACATTGGTCAGTGTGTTCAGCGAATTCGCCCATCATGATGAGCAAAACTCCGCAAAGCAGGACCGGTCAATTCGGCATGCGCCCTATCGGCGATTATGGAAGGCACGACAGGATATTGCCGGCTTTCAAAACATTACCACCGCGCCGCTCTTTGCGTTCATGCTTGCCTTTGCTCCCTTGGCGCTTCAGGTCGTATATGGGGGCAAATTTGCCGGAGCGCTTCCGATGCTGGTCGCCAGTATGATACTTCAGTCGATCACGGTGATTGCATTTGGCGGCGGAATGCAGGTAACGTCGCTGGTGGTAATTGGAAAAGAGCGCGTCGTTTTTATGAATCGGTTAAGCTGGGGAGTGCTCAATCTCATAGTGAATTATTTTCTTATCCAACTGTATGGTGGCCTGGGTGCCATGATTGGAACGCAGGCTGCCGATATGGGGGCGGTCCTTACCGAAAGCATTCTTGCGGCGCGGTGGATTGGCCAAAGTCTGCGCCCGTTGCGCACGGCGGCGATCCTTGCCATTGCCGCAGGCAGTGCGCTCCTGACTTCGTATGGCGCTGGGTTTCTAAGCACATCTATTCCACCGTTAATTCGACTTCTCGCGGCCGCCGCCACGATGGCCGTTCTCACTATGGGTGCCTATGTGCTGTTCCGAATTCCCGAAGCGATAAGAGCATGGGGAAAGATTCGCTCTATCCTTGGAATTCCGGAAGAACTCAGCGATGAAGCGCCTTCCCTTTCGGTCTGAGGAGTGTTTCGCCTTCGTTCTTTCGTTGGGACGCTCAGCCGTTCCTGTGCGTGACCGATCGCGCGTGGTATTTGGCCCGCGCGTTTTCGTGTCTATTAGTCAATAACAAAACACACATGCCCTATATTGCCGGCATCACAACGGCTACGCCGCCGAACGTTCTCGAACAGCAGGACGCGAAACGCTTTGCCGAACAGCTTTTCGGCGGAGAGGTCCGGCACTTGCTTCCGGTTTTCGATAATGCGCTGATCGACCGCCGTCATTTCGCGACGGAAATGGATTGGTTTTTTCAGCCCCATACCTTCACCGAATCGAATGACCGTTATATCGAAACTTCGCTCACTCTTGCCGAGGAAGTGGTAGTAAAGTTGGCCGAGCAGTGCGAAATAGGGACGGAAGAATTCGACGCGATTTTTTTCGTTTCGACGACCGGGATTTCCACGCCATCGATCGATGCGCGTCTTTTCAACCGCATTCCGCTCCAACGACATATCAAGCGCATTCCGATATGGGGCTTAGGATGTGCTGCGGGCGTGGGCGGCATTGCGCGCGCCAGCGAATATGTTCGCGCGTTTCCGAAGCACCGTGCGCTCGTCGTGTCAATCGAGTTGTGCAGCCTTGCGTATCAATTAGGCAATCGGACAAAAAGCAATATCATTGCTGCCGCTCTATTTGCGGATGGAGCGGCGGCCTGTTTGGTATCGGGCGATGAAGTTCCGCATCCGAGAAACGATCTCGCTCAACCCGCGATCCTTGGGAGCCTTTCTACGATCTATCCCAATTCCTTAGATGTGATGGGCTGGCGAATTACGAGCGAAGGATTTAAAATTGTGCTTTCGAAAGATATTCCTTCCATTGTTACCGGACTCGTGCGAGGAAACATCGGAGAACTTCTGGATGAATATGGCCTTACGGTTCCGCAGATCAAACACTATCTCGCGCATCCCGGGGGGGCAAAAGTGATGGATGCCTATGCCGCCGCACTCTCGCTTACGAACGGGGAGCTTCAACCATCGCTCGATGTGCTGAGGAATTATGGGAATATGTCGAGTGCTACCGTCTTTTTTATTATGGAGCGCGTATTTTGCGAAACCCGAGGCCGGGTGGGTGAGTATGGTCTTGCTTCCGCGCTCGGGCCCGGATTTAGTTCTGAATTAGTATTGCTCCGATGGGAATAAGTAACGCGGCTTGGTTTGTGGCGCTGCTTCTTTTCCTCATCGCGGAGCGGCTGATGGAGATAAAATCTGCAAAGAGGAATTTTCAGCGACTCATGGAGTTGGGTGGCCGGGAATTCGGAGCGGGGCACTATCTAACGATCGTTGCAATGCATGCAGCTTTTTTTGCGAGTCTTGCAATCGAGTTCATTGCTCGCGGATTTCCGCTCGCGCCATTTTGGCCCATTCCGCTTGCTATCCTCATTCTCGCGCAATTCCTGCGACTATGGACACGCCGGGCTATGGGGCAGCGGTGGACTACTCGCATTGTCGTTATCCCCGGCGAACGGCTCATCGGGAGCGGGCCGTTCCAGTTTCTACATCATCCGATCTATCTTGCCGTCGCTCTCGAATTATTTTCCGTGCCCCTTATTTTCGGCTTGTATGCGACTTGCGTGATCTTCACCGCGCTCAATGCGATTATTCTCCTCCGTGTTCGTATTCCCGCCGAGCGCGCCGCGCTGGCCTGGACGCGACGCAGTAAACAATAGGAGAGCGGTGTGATGGTTCGGAGATAACAAAAGAAACCTGAGCACTTTTAGAGAGATGGATTCTGTTAGACAACCGAGCTTCAATCGCCATTTTTCTTCGATTCTATGATTACACTTTTTAGCGCCTTCGTTCTTTTACTGCATGTTCCGGCTCCGGTGGCTAATCGACCGGCGCGCCATTTTATTTCCCGAGTGGTTTCGTTTCCGCCAGTCGTGATGGAGACGCCGATTGTCGATACGCCAGCGGTGGACAGTTCGTCCTCGATGAATGATTCCATTCAATTTAATTTTAACAAAGGCGGATTCCATGTTGGCAAGCGAAAGCATACCTACATTCAAACCGGTATCTCGGATGGCCGGCAAATTCCTTATAACGAGAATTTTTCGTTCATCGATTTTAATCGGGTGACTGGATTGTTCCTGGGGCTGGGAACCCCGGGCATGATCGATCTCGGACGGCACGATGAGGTCGGGCTGGAAGCGAGCGGGGGATATGGCTTTGCTTCGAAGCGGTGGGAGGATCGTTTCGGCGGCGAATTCCGATTGCCGCTTGCGGAGACTCGTGGATGGAAAGAAGACACGAGCTTCAAACATAGGATGCGTGGCGTGCCGACGATTGCCATTGGCGGGGAAGTTCATAATATCACCTCGACCGACGATGCGTGGCGCGCGGATCGCCTGGAAAATGCGCTCGATGCGTTCTTTGCGCGCGAGGATTTCCGCGATTATTACAAGCTTGCCGGATGGGATGGGTATCTCGCGTTTCGTCCGTTGCGGAATATGGAACTTCGGTTCGATTGGCGGAGCGATCACTACGAATCGCTCGCGCAAAATGTATTTTACGGGCGCTTCGGCGGCAACAAAGTGCTCCCGCCAAATCCGCCGGTGGGAGAAGGGGAGATGCACTCGCTTGCGATCACGGCTCAAAATGAACATGCGCACACACGGCGCCTCACGGTCAGGAATATCTTTGGCGATAGCGTGGAGATCGAGCAGCTTGCGGGTTCCAGCAGCCTCGCGCAAGTTGAACTCGGCCACATGCCCGGTTCCGATTTCGGATTCAATCGCTACTTGCTCGATCTACGAAAGTTCCATCCGTTTTTTCATGGGATTAGCTATGATGTTCGTTTCCGCTTCGAAGCGACCACGGGCGATCTGCTCCAGCAGAAGATGGAATTCCTGGGCGGCCCAAGCTCGCTGCCCGCATTGTATCGAAAAAGTATCGAGGGAAATAGAATGTTGCTCTTAAACACGGAAGTGCGGCTGAATCTAAATATGCTTTCCTCGTTCTTCAACTCGCCCGATCTTAATCTGGTCGTTTATAATGATTTTGCAAAGATGGGTATGGCCGGCGATGGCGAATCGATCGTGCAAGGATTTCAGTTCAGCGGCGCATCCTCCATTCTTTATAATGTGGGTGTTGGTATAGGATGGACGAACGGTATTCAGCTCGGCGCATCCTGGCGAACGGATGTGAAGGCCGATCCGCGAGTCATTTTCCGATTGCAGCGACCCTTCTAAACTTTTGGCACTCGATGCTTCCGAAAATACTCCTGCATGAGCGAGGCGCATTCCTGGTCGAGGATGCCGGGAATGATCTTTACCTGATGATTCAGCCGATTATCCTGAGGGATATTATAGAGCGTTCCGCAGGCACCGGCCTTGATATCGTAGGCGCCGAAAACTAATAGCGGAATTCGTGCGAGGACGATAGCCCCTGCGCACATCGGACACGGCTCGATCGTGGCATAGAGCGTGGTGCCGGTGAGGTAGCGCGATTCGAGCGCGGCGCTGGCGGCGGTAATCGCCATCATTTCGGCATGGGCGGTGGCGTCCTTGAGTTGCTCGGTTAGGTTATGCCCCTTGGCTATGAGCCGTCCATCCTGCACGATGATGCAGCCAATGGGGACTTCGTCCAGCTCGAAGGCTTTCATCGCCTCGGCCAGTGCCTGCCGCATCCAGTATTCGTGAGATCCCAAGGTAAAATGACGCAACGAACGATTAGCAAGTTCGTCATTCGTCACAGAAAATTGATTCGTGGGCCCTGCAGGACTTGAACCTGCGACCAATCGATTATGAGTCGACTGCTCTAACCAACTGAGCTAAGGGCCCTTTTCAATTAAACAATTAAGAATTATAATTGAAAGGCGGCGTGACAACTACTTTAACGGAGTTGAAATTCCATTGATATTAATAGCCCTCTTCTCCCAGCAGGGAAAAGGTGGTTGCCGAATGAGGCTTAGGCGAGGCACAAATTACCAATTGAGGGCGTTCGAGGCACTATGTCGCCCACAGCCCTCCATTCACGAGTCTCAGTCCACACACTGGGCTGCAAACTGAATTATGCGGAGACCTCGACGATCGCCAGGTCCTTCGTCGAGAACGGCTCAACGCTCGTCCCTTCGGATGGGGAAATGGACGTATTTGTGCTGAACACCTGCTCGGTTACGGAAAATGCGGAGAAGGAATGCCGTCAGCTTATTCGGCGGGTGCTACGCCAATCTCCGGAAGCGTTAGTGGTCGTAACCGGCTGTTACGCGCAACTTCGGCCCGAGGAAATCGCAAGTATCGATGGCGTCGATCTTGTGCTTGGCACACGGGAAAAAGAAGCCGCAATAACATATGTGAATGGTTTCGAGAAATCGAACGGACCGCAAATATTCGTTTCCGAAATCGGCGATGCGCAGGACTTCCACTTTGCGGAAACTTCTGAAGGTGGCAGCCACACGCGTGCCTTTTTGAAGGTGCAGGATGGATGCGATTACTCCTGCTCCTTCTGCACCATTCCTGCGGCGCGCGGAGCTTCGCGCTCGGGAAAAGCCGAGGAGATCACCCAACGCGCGCGAGAGCTTTGCGCGGAAGGCTTTCGTGAGATTGTACTTTCTGGCGTTAATGTCGGGGATTTTGGACGCAAGACGGGCACCAGTTTCTTCGAACTTATACTGGCGATAGAACGGGACTCGGAAATTAACGCTCGCATTAGAATTAGCTCCATCGAACCGAATCTACTCACTCCGGAGATCGTCGATTTTGTTGCATCCTCGAAAAAGTTTTGTCCACACTTTCACATTCCACTGCAATCTGGCTCCGATAAAATTCTTCGCTCGATGCAGCGCAGGTATCGGACCCAGACCTATCGGAGCTTGATAGAATATATAAAAACCTCGATGCCGAATGCTTGCATTGGCGCCGACGTGATCGCAGGGTTTCCGAGCGAGACGGAGGAGGATTTCCGGGAAATCTGTGACTTTATCCGATCGCTCGATCTTTCCTACCTTCACCCGTTTACTTTTAGCGAACGTCCCGGAACAAAAGCTTCAAGGATCTCAGATGCCGTTCCCATGCATATCCGCCGTGAGCGGACCAGGCTGCTTCGAGCAATTTCTGAAAAAAAGCGGCAAGCCTTTCATGCGGGGCAGATTGGCCAGGAAGCCGAGATTCTTGTGGAGCAGGGGATGGAAGGTTATAGTCGAAATTATGTTCGCGCGCGGTTGACGAGCGATGCGCCGCGCGGGGCGATTCTCCGAGCACGATTAACCCAAACACAGGGCGATGCTGTCCTTGCCGAACCGCTCGAAATAATAGAAGCGCCGAGAGAGGAAGGTTTGTTGCTAATCCTGTGAGAAATCGGCTAAACTTTTTTATTGCGAGAATTGGGGAACGGCGAATCCTGCTGATGATCGCCCTGATTGGGCTCTTGTTCGAGCTTCTAAATCTCCGTGCCCCCAGTTTTTACGGAGAGCCGTATCTCGTTGCAAAGAATATAGTTGCGGGTAGAGGCTATGTCTTTGCTTACCCTATAACCACTACTATCGGGCCTACCTGCTACGTCACGCCTCTTTACACCTATCTGCAAGTCCCATTTTTATATTTCGGTTTGGGCGAGCGCGGAATTCAGGTGATGAATCTGCTTTTTTTGCAGGGAGGGTGCCTCGTGCTCTATGGCTTTGTTCGAAAATTCACATCGCCTGGCGTAGCCATTCTGGCTTTTATTGCGCTCAGTTTTTATATTCCATTTTGGATCCTGTGCTATACGCTGGAGCCAAATTCTCTGAATCTTCTTTTGCTCGCACTCACGGTCGATCGGTTTTATGAAGCTTCGCGAATTCCCTCCCGTCGACTCTGGCTGGAATTGGGGGTGCTCGTCGGTTTGCAGCTTTTGCTCCGCCCGGATGTTCTTTTAGGTGCCGCGCTTTTTGCCGTGTGGCTTCTTGCATGGAATTGGTCGAAGCAGACGTGGAAAGGTATTGCCCTTGTCGGGATCGTGGCGCTCGCTATTGTATTCCCCTGGACGCTCCGGAATTACCTAACTTTTCATAAGTTCGTACTGGTAAGTGCGAACGCCGGAATGAATCTTTATGCTGGCAATAATCCGGTTGCGACCGGCGAGTTCAGTGAACTTCCTGCAACGCCCGAAAGCCGAAAGGAATTTGAAGACATTCTAAACTTTTCGAAAACGCACGATCAGATCGAAGTCGATCATTATCGCTTGATCCTCGCAGAGCACTGGATGCTATTGCATCCCTGGACGGTGGTTACGCTCGATGCCAGGAAAATTTGGTATCACTGGTTTGGGCGCCCGATTATGGGGGAGCAGTTTCACTATCAGTTTCAGCGGATGGCGCTGGCCTATAAAATTTTCGGTATCGTAATGCTCGTGTTGGGTTTCTATGGCCTTTTCTCGATTCGCAATAAGAAATTGCAATCGCTGATACTTGTTGTTTTCACTTATTCCACGCTTGTTTCCGCAATCTTTTTCGTGCAAACTCGACATCGGGTGTTAAAGGTAGATCCGTTTTTGTTACCGCTCGCGGTTATTGGCGCGATGGCGCTGGGTGAGCGGCTTCATTCGATCCGTCATTCCGAGTGGAGCCGAACGGAGCGAAACGAAGTTCTGCGTAGCGAAGAATCGCAGGTGGAAATAGCAAAATGAGCGCACTATCTATCCCGATTTTTGAACGCGCGCTTCGCTGGAAAGCGATTCTTCGCTCCGCGTTATCACTCCGAATGACGGTTATGAACATTCACTATTTCGTATGAGCATCCAGATCACCAAAGTCGAACCCGGCTCGATTGCCGAAGAACTCGGCATCGCCCCCGGCGATGAATTGCTCTGCATCAATGGCGAGCCAATTCACGACGAACTCGACGTGAAATTCCACATGCCGGGCGAGATGGTGGAAATTGAATTGTATCTGAGTGGACAACATACGATCCTCGAAATAGAAAAGGAGCATGAGGACGAATTGGGCTTTGCGGTCGAGCCGATGAAGATGACGGCCTGCGGCAACGATTGCGTTTTTTGTTTCGTCGATCAGAATCCGGAAGGGCTTCGCAAAGCCCTTTATTTCCGCGATGGCGATTACCGGTTCAGCCATCTTTATGGCAATTTCAATACCATGACGAACGTCGGCCCAAAGTCGCTCGAACGCATTGTGCGTCAGCGGCTCATGCCCCAATATGTCAGCGTCCATTCAACCGATCTTGAAGTCCGTAAGAAGCTGATGCGCTTGCGGAAGGACGATCACATTCTGGATAAGCTCCGCTATCTTGCTGAGAATGACATTTGGATGCACACGCAGATCGTTCTTTGCCCAGATATCAACGATGGCGAAAGCCTTTCGCGGACCATCGAAGATATCTATCGTCTCGGCCCCGCCGTGCAAACCATGGCGATCGTTCCCGTCGGTCTCACGAGCCACCGAACAACATTAACCGAACTTCGACAAGTGGATAAGGTCTATGCGTCCGACATGATCCATTTTGTAACCGGTCTACAAAAGCGATTTCGCGCCGAGCGAGGAGTAAATTGGCTCTATCTTTCCGATGAATGGTTTCTTGTAGCCGGCGAGGATGTACCGGCAGAAGAATCTTACGATGGCTATCCGCAACTCGAAAATGGTGTTGGCATGGTGCGAGATTTTATCGAGGAGACGAAGCGTGAAGTTGCCTCGATCAAAGGGAACACTCTGCTTGCCGCGCCTCGCCGGCTCTCGCTTTCGACTGCCACGCTTGCGAGCGGTTTCATGCAAACGGAAATCGTCCCGATTCTCGAATCCATCCCCAATCTTGAAGTCGATTTAGAAGTTGTTGTCAATAAATTATATGGCCCCGATGTGACTGTGACGGGACTTCTTTCCGGTCAATGTTTCGAGCATCATTTTGCAAACCGGGCTGCGACCGATCTTTTACTCTTACCGCCAAATGTCCTTAATGAAGACGATGTGTTTCTCGATGACGAAACTCCCTTAGGACTCCGGGGCAAATTGAATGATCGCCCAATGGCAATTTTCCACGGCTCCTGGGAAGAAGTTCTCCACTATTTGGAGCATCCGCAGGATGAAGCTTTCGACAGGAAGAAAATGAAGCTGCCGGTGCTATCCTGACGTTATTCGTCTACCAGGCGTGAACCAATTTCGAGCCTTGTGGCGTTGACTTCAGGCTGTTTGTAGCTGGAGGAGACTGTCGTTTCTTTGCTGGCTATGAAGGAGCAGTCAAATCTCGTTTTTTGTTTAAATTCTTTTAAGGGAAAAGAGAAATCCATGAATAGCCGCTGGCTCCGAATCCTGTTCGGAATTTCGTTCGCTCTTAGTATATCGGTCATGGTCTCTGGCATGGGTAATAATTTCGCTTATGCGCAGAAATCAAAGAAAAAATCTGCTTCCACCTATTCGGCCGACACCTCGTCGACGATGCTAATTAAATGGAAGGGTGGGGAAGTGTCGCTTCCGGAATTCGAAGATGCTTTTCAGCGGATGAACGGCAAGACGGCTTACGCGACTTCGCTCGATTCGCTAAAAGATTTTCTTAGTGTCTATGCGGATTACCGCCTGAAGCTCGAACAAGCTCACGAGGAGGGTTTGGATAATGATCCTTCCGTTCGCAAAGAAATTGCGGGCTACCGAACCATGCTCGCTGGTCCCTATATCCTCGATAAGGAAGTTGTCGATCCGGCGGTCCGAGGACTATATGAGAAGCGTAAATGGGAGGTTCATGCTGCGCATTTTCTTGCGGGCGTGAAAAACTGGAATAATCCCGCCGATACTCTCGCTGCCTATAAGCGAGCAATGCAGGCCATTGAAATGCTCGATGCGGGCTATCCAATCTCTTATATCACTATGGATCCCGTTCAGCGGAACATCCTATATCATAATGATTATAAACCGCTTAAAGGAGAGAAACTCGATACGTCGCTTATGGACAATTGGGGCGGTTCGGACGACCATGCTTCCGCCACAACCGGTGGGGACCTGGGATATTTCATGGCAGGGATGACCGTTCGTCCATTCGAAGATGCCGTGTTTGCTCTCCAGCCGGGAGAGTACACCAAAACACCGGTGAAGACTCGGTTTGGCTATCACGTCATTTACTTATATGAAAAAATCCCACATACCGGGGGCGTGCATGTAAAGCACATTCTTGTTTCGGTACCAAGTATGGGCGGCGCGGACACAACACCTTATTTCCATAAGGCCGATAGCTTGCTCCGTGTAATTCGGAATGGCGCAAACTTCGAGGAAGTGGCGCGACAATCGTCCAACGATAAACCGACAGCCGTGCGAGGTGGCGACATGGATACGATCAATCATGAAAATCGCCGGACCGAACTGGCCTTCGACCGGGCGGCCTATGCGTTGAAAGACGGAGAGATTTCTGGCCTCGTGCGGACCAGCTTCGGATACCATATCATCAAGCGCATTAATGGAGTTGCGCCGAAAACATTCGAGGAGTCGAAGGATCAGTTAAAAGAATATTACAAGCGATATTTCTTCGAACAGGACAAGCGAAATTTCATAGAATCGCTCCAGAAAGAGCAGCATTTTCATCTCGATTCCAGCGCGCTCGACTACGTAATGGCGCGTGTCGATTCTTCCCGGACTTCGGCGGACACCAATTGGGCTGCCAAACTCACGGACCTTTCGCGGCCGATGTTTCAAACGGGCGACATTACCTGGACCGTCGGTTCCCTTGTCGATTCGCTGAAGGCGCAGCCTGGTTCGCCCCTTGCCCGGAACTCCCTTCGAGATCTGATTGCAAAAAATGCCGAGGACGCCGCCTTGCAAATTGAGTCGCGCAAAATTTCCGAACGCTATCCGGAGTTCGAGAAGATCATGGACGATTACAAGAACGGCATTGTGCTCTTCGACCTGGAAAACAAGCGGGTCTGGTCCAAAGTGGTCCCCGATAGCGTGAACGAGCGTAAATATTACGAAGCCCACAAAGCGAATTACATGTGGCCCGAGCGCGTCGATATTTCGGAAATTTTTGTACGAAGCGATTCGGCATCCAAGCAAATCTATAAGCGCGCGATGGCGGGTGAGAATTTCGACTCGCTTGCGAAGAAATACACTGAGCGCCCCGGCTTCAAACAAAAGGCCGGCCATTGGGGTCTCTTAATGAGAGGCGAAAATGAGCTTGCAAACCGTGCGTTCGATTTCATTGTCGACGAGATTAAAGAGCCGTTCTCGTTTCAAGGCGGATTTTCTATTGTGCGTCTAAACCGGCGCGATCCGATCCACCCAAAATCGTTCGAAGAGGCGCGCCAGGAAGTGGCAAGCCAATATCAGGACGATCGCGCGCAACAACTCCGCACCGAGTGGGTTGAAGAACTGCGCACCAAATATGACCGTAAAATTAATGTGCCGGTCATTACGGCTGCGTGGACCAAGCGCCACGATGGAAGCGACCAAAGCTCGATTATTAAGTAACAACAGGCCGGAGCGAGTTCCTAATGGCAGAGGAACCTCCGGCTTTCACCTCTTTTCTTTCTTTCACCTCTTTTCGTAGGATGAAACTAATTATTCTCATTCCTGGCCTTTCGCTGGCCCTGTCGTTTGCGGTGATGGGGCATGCTCAGGCGCCTGGAATGCAGCCGAGGGACGGGAAGTCGCTCGATGCCGTCGTGGCGGTGGTTGGCAACCATCCTATTTTTAAATCGTCCATCGATGCGCAAACACAATTGATTCTTATGCAGCGCGGGACGGCAAATCTTCCCCCCGATTCGCTGATGTCAGTGCGCAAACAAATTTTGGAGAGTGAAATCGACCAAAAGGTATTGCTCGCGAAAGCGGATGAAGATTCCGTGACCGTGAGCGAGCAGGAAATCGACGATCAACTCGATCAGATTGTCAAGAATTACGTGGCTCGTTTTGGGAGTGAGGCCGCGGTCGAGCAAGCGTTTGGGAAATCAATCGCGGAGTTAAAGGCTTCTCCCGATCTTCGAGAGCGCACCCGTGAAAACCTGATCGTACAGCGCGAGCGGTATAAGGTAGTCCCTCCGGTCACGAGCGTATCGCGCGCGGATGTCGAAGAATTTTACCGATTGTATCGGGATTCTCTGCCGCCTATTGGCGAGGAAGTCGAACTTGCCACGATCGTAAAACTCGTCAAACCGCAAACAGATCAAAAGGAGCATGCGCGGCGAGCGGCGGAAACGATTCTCGATTCGCTCCACCACGGCGCGGATTTCGCGTTAATGGCACGGCGCTATTCGCAGGATGAATCGGCCTCCGCCGGCGGTGACCTTGGCGGATTTTACCCTCGCGGAACATTCCTGCCGGCCTTCGAAGAGGAAGCATTCAAGCTTAAGCCTGGCGAAATTTCCAATGTCGTAGAGACTTCGCAGGGTTTTCACATTATCAAGCTTATCGAACGGCGTGGAGAAGACATCCATGTGGCGCAAATTCTCATCAAGCCCACCGTCAACGCATTGGATGAGGCGCAGGTCCGTGATTCTCTCCTCTTGCTTCGCGATAGTGCGCTCCATGGGGCGGACTTCGCAAGGCTCGCCGAGCAGCATTCGGATGACCCGGAGACTCGGCCCTTCGGCGGCTCCTTAGGAAAAATTCCGCTTGAGAACCTGGGGCCGGAACAACGCGGGGTTATCGATTCCTTGAATCCGGGAGAAATTTCCCAGCCCATTCACATTGCATATTCCGGTAATAGAACAGGTTTTCAGATTGTAAAACTCATTCATAAAATACCGGCCCATAAAATTAGCGTCGATCAGGACTATCATGAGCTCGAAGCCGCCGCACTCCAGTGGAAGCAATCGCAGGATCTTCAGCGCTGGCTGGCAACGGCCAGGCATTCGATCTATCTCGATATTCACGATCTCTCATCTTATTATTGATCCGGGCATCGTACGAACCCCGTCACGGTCCGCGATTCCGGAATCGGGTCTTATTTTCAATACCTAATTATGGTCGATGAAAAACGGAATGCCCTTGGGGAATCCAGCGGCTACGAAATTCCATTTACCGAGTATGACCTCGATAACGGTCTGCACGTTATTTTTTCGCCCAGCCATCAGGTTCCGCTGGTGGTGACGAATCTTTGGTATCATGTCGGCGCAAAAGACGATCCGCCGGCGCGCACCGGCTTCGCGCATCTCTTTGAGCACATGATGTTCCAGGGCTCGCGTAATGTCGGCAAGGCCGAACACTTGAAATATGTGGAACGGGCAGGCGGCATGATCAATGCTTCAACGAGCGTCGACCGGACCAATTATTTCCAAACGCTTCCTTCCTCGCAATTGGAGCTTGCACTATGGCTCGAAAGCGACCGGATGCTTTCGCTCGATGTCACAAGCGAAAATTTCGAGAACCAACGGGCCGTCGTCAAGGAAGAGCGACGGCAGCGGTACGATAACCGTCCGTATGGCACCGTGTGGGAAAATATCGCGAGCCGGCTATGGCCGGCGGGCACCTATCATACGACCACGATCGGTTCCATGGATGATTTGGACGAGGCGAGCATCGAGGATGTCATTGCGTTTCACCGCGAGTATTACAAACCGAATAACTGTTCGCTTGCTATCGTCGGCGATTTCGACGAAACCCAGGCGCGCCGCCTGATTGATCGGTATTTTGCGCCGATTCCGAGACAAACAGAGGTGAACCGGACTCGTTATGAAGTATTTCCCGTTGCGTCCTCCGTGCGATTCACGCTCGAGGAGACGGTAAAACTTCCGGCGATATCTCTTTGCTTTCAAGGGGGGCAGGGATATGGGCGCGAAAGTTTTGTACAGGATTTACTGGCCATGACACTCGATAATACCCGCAGCAGCCGCCTCTATCGAGAACTCGTCTATCGCCGCAAATTGGCGCGCGAAGTGGAGGCGATGTCCTACTGGCTGGAAAAAGGATCCGCGCTGATTTTTGAAGCTCGGCTGGCGCCAGGAAACTCGATGGAAGAAGCGGAGGAAGTAATGTGGGAGGAATTCGAGAAGCTTCGATCGCAGCCGATGGATGAGACCGAGCTTGCAAAGTTGAAGAATCGCGCGGAGATGCAGACGATTGCCTCCCGGATCCCTCTTGGCCCACGGGCCGATCATTTACAACGTTGGTGGTGTTTTCAGCGCGATACCGGACAGCTCAATCGGGAAATAGGAATGTATCGCTCTATTACGGCAGAGGAAATTCATCTCGCGGCGCAGAAGTATTTAAACCGCGAGCATTCCGTGGTCTGCCATGTGGTGCCAAAATGAGGACGAACGCTCTGGAACGCTCTAAGACCTTGAAAAACGTCCTGCCGGCATCGACGATGCCCGGCTATATTGCATTCGAAGAATATCGCCTCGAAAACGGACTTCACGTCATTCTTCAGGAGGATCATACCTCGGCCGTCGTGTGCCTGAATATTGCCTATCATGTGGGCAGCAAGAATGAGGACATTCCACGCCGCGGCTTCGCGCATCTCTTCGAGCATCTGCTCTTCGATGGCTCCGCCCATGTGCCGCGAGGCAAATTCGATGAGTACATCACTCAGGCCGGCGGCCACGATAATGCCTACACGACCGAAGACAAGACAAATTACTACGAAGTCCTTCCTTCACATCAATTAGAGCTTGCCTTTTGGCTCGAAAGCGATCGGATGCTCGAATTTGCTGCAACGGAGATCGGCCTTGCAACACAAAAGCAGGTGGTAAAAGAAGAGAAACGGGAGCGGTACGATAATACGCCCTACGGTTCGCTCAGTATCCGGATGAACCGTTTGGCTTATCGCAATTATCCCTATTGGTGGGCCGTCATTGGCGATATGGAGACGATCGATGCGGCAACACTTCTCGATGTCCAGGCTTTTTTCGAGCGATTTTATGTGCCCGGAAATGCGGTGCTCGTACTTGCAGGAGATTTCGAACCGGAGCAAGCCCGCGAGCGAATCGACCGTTATTTTGGGTCGATACCGAATACCGCCGCGCCTATCGTTCAGCCACCGTTCGACGACCCCGATATTCTGGAAGAACGCCGGGAGATTGTCGATTCGGAACCGGTGCCACTTCCGGCTGTTTTTTATACCTATCGCATTCCGCCGGAAGGCACGCACAAATTTTTGGCGCTCGACCTGCTTACCGATATTTTATCGAGTGGCGAAAGCAGCCGGCTCTACCGGAAATTAGTGTACGAACTACAGATCGCTTCCGAAGTTTCAGCTTATGTCGATGGCCGCGAAATGCCGGGCCTCCTTTATCTTTATGCGGTTCACCGGGAGCCCGATGGAACGACCGACGAATTAGAGACGGCACTGAACGCCGTTCTTTCGGAGGTTGCCAATCATGGCGTAACCGAGCGAGAACTGCAGAAGGCAAAAAATAAAGTGGAAGCACGCACGATCGCGAGCCGAGTGACGCTTCAGGGAAGAGCAGACCAGCTCGCCCATGCCGCGCTTTTTTATGCAGACGCCGGCCGCGTCAATACGCTTTTGGAGGAATACGGCCGAATTACAATGGAAGATATTCGGGAAGCCGCAAATCTTTATCTTCAGAAAACGAATCGATGCACGGTACTTTATCTGACCGGTGAAGTTACAGAATTCGCCGATGAGATTACGGAACCCTCGCACCAATAGCACTATGAACGACTACGCAACACCCTTAGACCGATCTACGCCACCGAAACCGGGGCCTCTTACGAAAGTATCGTTTCCAAAATTCGAGAACGGAATGCTTTCGAACGGTCTCGAAGTATGGACCGTGCAGAACCACGAACAGCCCATTATTTCTCTTTCGCTTTATGTTCGCGGCGGCTCCGCGCTCGATCCATTTCAGCGTCAGGGTCTCGCGGCTTCTGTCTCGGACTTACTGACCAAAGGGACCGCGCGACGGTCGGCGACCGACATTGCCGAAGAGATCGATTTCATCGGCGGTTCACTCACGGCATCCGCCGGTTGGGATGCCATTACGGTCAATGTCAGCGTGCTTAGCAAATATCTGAATGTGGCGGTTGACTTACTTTCGGATATTATTCAGAACTCGACCTTTCCTGAAGAAGAAATCGAGCGAATGCGCTTACAGCGCCTTGCCGGAATTCGCCAAGCGAAGGCGGATGCCGGATTCCTGGCCGACATGGTTTTTTCGAAGCTCATCTTTTCCGGTCATCCCTATGGCCAACAGCCGGTTGGTACCGAGCAATCTGTGCTCGAGATAAACCGGGATGAAATAGTTCAGTTTGCGAAGCATTACATTACGCCCGGGAATTCATTCCTTACGGCGGCCGGGGATTTGGACCCCGATGAATTTCGAAAGCTCTTGGAAAAAGAAACATCCTCATGGTCTCGCACTACCGGCGATACCGCCGCCGAGTCAATGGTAATGAGTTATGGCGATGCAAGCTTAACCGCTCATTCGCAGGTCGGTTTAATCAACCGAGAAGGCGCAGTTCAATCCGCGCTTCGCGTGGGACACGTCGGTATCCGAAGGAACACTCCCGACTTTATCGCGCTCTCGGCATTGAACATGTTGCTTGGTGGGTATTTCAATTCGCGTATCAATCTCAATCTTCGGGAAGTGCACGGATATACGTATGGAGCGCGCAGCTTTTTCGATACTCGAATGGCAGCGGGGCCGTTTGCGGTTTCCACGGAAGTTCGCACGGAAGTGACCGTTCGAGCCGTCGAGGAAATCGTAAGTGAAATTACCCGCGCGACCGCCGAGCCAGTGCAGGAAGAAGAATTGCGGATGGTGAAGGATTATATGATCGGCAGCTTTCCACTCCAGATTGAAACGCCACAGCAGGCCGCTGGCCGCGTGGCGACCATTGTGCTTTATGGCCTCGAACGCGATTACTGGGATACGTACCGCGAGAAACTTTCGGAGCTTACGTCCGTCGAACTTTACAGGGTCGCGCGCGAATATTTGCATCCAAGAGAACTGACCATTACTGCAAGCGGGAATGTGCAGGCTTTGGAGGCAGGTATGGGAGAATTTGGAGAAGTGAGGGTCTTCGACGATGAAGGGTCGCTCGTCGATACCCCGGTTTTAATATAAATACTAAACACGGCAGACATTCTCAATTTGCCGGCATGGATATTAATGGCTAACATATCAACGGGAACTACCACACGCTCTTCGTCGGCAAATCTCCCCAACTCGAACGGCCGGGAGTTGGAGGCCGCTTCCGATCTTGTTCAAAAATTTCGGGCCTTAAAGCAGGAGGTCGCGAAGGTCATCGTCGGGCAAGATGCGGTAATCGATCAACTTATGATCGCCTTGCTGGCACGGGGCCATTGCTTGCTCGTCGGCGTTCCGGGTCTTGCGAAAACATTGCTCATTCGCACGCTCAGCGATGTGCTGCATCTTTCGTTCAGCCGCATTCAGTTTACTCCCGACCTCATGCCGACGGATATTACCGGGACGGAAATTCTCGAGCAAAACGTCTCGACCGGCGGGAAAGAATTTCGATTTATTCGCGGGCCTGTTTTTGCGAATATCATTCTCGCCGATGAGATCAATCGCACCCCGCCAAAAACTCAGGCCGCGTTATTGGAAGCAATGCAGGAGCACCGCGTAACGGCCGCGAATACCACCTATACGCTCTCCGAACCGTTTTTTGTTTTGGCGACACAAAATCCGATCGAGCAAGAGGGAACCTACCCGCTTCCCGAAGCTCAGCTCGACCGCTTTATGTTCAATTTGTGGCTCGACTATCCCTCCGAACAGGAAGAAATCGAAATTGTTAGAACCACCACGAGCGATTACGCCGCAACACTCTCGAAGGTGATGGATGCAAAGGAGATCATCGCATTCCAAGATCTCGTCCGCACCGTTCCGGTCGCCGACAATGTGATTTCGTATGCCGTTCGGCTTGCTGGAAAGACGCGTCCGAAGCGGCCGGGAACCCCCGATTTTATTTCGAAATACGTCAGTTATGGCGCGGGGCCGCGCGCCTCGCAATACCTGGTGCTTGGCGCGAAAGTTCGCTCCGTCCTGAATGGACTCTACACTCCTTCGATCGAGGACATTCGCGCGCTTGCATTGCCGGTGCTCCGGCACCGGATCATCACGAATTTCAACGCGGAAGCCGAGGGACTTTCGAGCGTCGAAATGATCGAGCGCCTCATTGCGGAGTAAGCATTTTTTTATGACGGCTACCCCAGGCCCTATCACCCTGACCGAAGGGACGAGCCCGCGGCTCTTATGGATTGCGCTCGTAGTCAGCCTCTGTTTTCGTTGCACGGTGGCACAAGCCCAGACGAAGTATTGGATTGAATTCCGCGATAAAGGAATCGCGGCGAAGAAATTCGTTCCAGGGAACCCCCTTTTTGAAATTACGCGAACATCGCTTTCGAAACAATGCCTTGCGCGCCGTGCTGCTGCATTGCAGGAAACACCCGCGGCAACCATCTCGATTTGCGATGCGCCCTTATGCGAGCGGTATCTTAATTCTCTTCGCTCGTTTGGCGTTGTGCCCATCGTTTCGTACGAGTGGGGAAATGCCGTAAGCGCGCAACTTACGTCCGCTCAAGTTCGCCGGCTTCGCCGGTTAAAATACGTTCGAGGAATATTCCCCGTTCAAAGCGCCAGGTTGCTATCGACCGAGCCGATTTCCAACCTGACTTTTTCCGCATCGAAAGTAATTCCGATGCCCGGTCAGGATTCCGGTTGCGGATACGACCCCATTATTTATGCGTATGGTAATTCTGCTTCGCAACTGAACCGCATTAATGTGTGGCCTTTACATGCGATGGGTTTCGATGGATCGAGCGTCCGGTTGGGATTTCTCGACGTCGGGTTTCGATGGCGCGAGAACGATGCGTTCCAGCGATTGCACGTCCTTAGCGAATATGATTATATACAACATGACAGTGTAACCGAAAACCAACCTGGGGATTCTGCGAGTCAAGATGAACATGGTACCGCAACGCTCTCGACTGCGATGGGTTATTTGCCAGACACGCTGATGGGACCAGCCTACAATGCCTCTGTTATGCTTGCGAAGACGGAGTATGTTCCGACCGAGCATCATATCGAAGAAGATAATTACGCTGCCGCGCTTGAAGATATGGAGGCAATGGGTGTCGATATTACTTCCAGTTCTTTAGGATATTTTACATTCGATCCTCCCGATACCAGCTATACGTACGCCACCATGAACGGCCACACCGCCATTTGCACGCGGGCAGTCGAACGTGCGGCAAAACTTGGCGTGCTGGTAGTTACGGCAATGGGAAATAACGGCGCCGACTCCGTCTATCCCTATCTTCAGGCACCGGCGGATGCCGACAGTATTCTCGCCTGTGGCGCACTCGATGTTAATGATTCGATTGTGGGATTTTCGTCCCGCGGCCCGACATTCGATGGCCGAATTAAACCCGATATTTGCGCGCCCGGTGTAGCGGTTTGGACTCAAGGGCCCGATGGAAGCTTTGCCTCTACTGGCGGAACAAGTTTCGCAACCCCGCTCACATCGGGCGCATGCTGCCTTATCAAGCAAGCGCATCCCGAAGCGACGGCGCAGCAAATTCGTCATGCTGTTCTGGTCACGGGTAGTAATGCCGGGCATCCCGATACCGCGTATGGTTGGGGGAAGCTTAATGCGTATGCCGCGGCGCTGGAGTTGGGAACGGTCATGAATGTAAAGAACATCTGGACCGATACGGCGATCCATGTTTGCGCGGGAATCGCTTCGAAAGATGGAATCCAAAATGTAACGATAAGCTATTTTGAGGACAGCGATATCAATCCTCATTCTGCGTCGTTCGTCCTTGCGGCCGATTCGCTGATTTATGGGTGTACAATTCCCTTTGTTGAAGCCGGAAGCCATCTCTATTATCGCATCGCTGCTTTGGATGGATCTGGAACCACAACCTTTCTTCCCCGGTCTGGTTGGAGTATTTTTGCCCTTCCGAAATCTGGCGTACAACTACAAACTGCGAAATCGCCCGGAGTTACAGCCTTCCCGAACCCTTGTACGTTCGAATTCGAGTTGACTTCCGGTGAGGCGGGACATTGGGTGATGTCAGACATCCTCGGCCGCGTCGTAATGTCCGGAAAAAGTATGTCTGAGATACCGCTTTCCATAAACACTGCATCGCTTCCCACAGGGGCATATCGGATTGAATTTATTTCATCGGAAGGGAGCACGCAAACCCTTCCCATCATCGTTGCACATTAACCAAAAACTTGTGCAATGACTTTTCTCAATCCATTTTTTCTATTTGGTCTTGCGGCCTCGAGCCTTCCGGTGCTATTCCATCTTTTTGCGCGAAAAAAATCGCGGCGGGTGGAGTTCAGTTCGGTTCGCTTTCTTCGAAAATTGGAGAAGACCTCGATGCGCTCCGTCAAGATTCGGCAAATCTTGTTGCTGATCGTTCGAACGCTCCTTATCACCGCGCTCGTGCTCGCCTTCGCGCGACCGGCGCTGAAAGGCTATCTCGGTAATTTTTTTGGTTCGTCGCACGCGAATACGTCGATGGTCTTCCTGCTGGATAATTCGGCCAGCATGTCGCGTTCGGACGACCGGGGCGAATTATTCAAGCAAGCCAAAGATGCCGCAACGTCTATCGCTGGCGTGCTAAGCGATGGGGACGATGCGACAATCATTCCGCTGGCCTCGATTGCTCGCGGGGTGCCGAATCATCCGATGCGCACGAAGCAAGAAGTGCTCTCGGCATTGAACGATGTTCATCTCGCCGACCGGCCCGCGGCGCTCGCCGATGGAGTTCGTATGGCGAGCAGCATTCTTTCGAGTTCGCTCAATGTCAACAAGGAAGTCTATCTTTTCTCGGATGACCAGGCACGAAACCTTCGCGATGAATCGAGTGGTGTGGGGGATCGGTCATCCACGGCGGTTTCGGATTCGAATCGCGCGAGTAAGCTTTTCGATGCTTCGACACGGCTTTTTACAATGACGCTTGGCCAGGGTGAGCATCTTGCCGGCCGGAATCTTTCGCTCGATTCGCTTCGGCCCATCACTACCATTTTCGAACCGGGACGCCCAATTCAATTCGAGGCCTGGGTGCGAAACACCACCTCGGAGGCGGCACAAAATGTGGCGCTCTCTCTCTTTTACAATGGCGACCGCGTTGCCCAGCAGACGATAGCCTCCATCGCCGCAGGCGAATCGCAGCATCTCACGCTCGATGGTCCGGCGCGCGGATCAGGGATCGTAAGCGTTCGAGCGGAGCTTGAGCCGGACGCCCTCCCGTTCGATAACAGGCGCTTTGCGGTCATTACCGTCCCGCTCTCACGCCGTATAGGAATTTTCTTCGAAGATCCTTCGAACGCAAGTTTCATCAGGCTGGCGCTCGAACAAACACTATCGCAAAGCCAGGGCTCGATGCCATTCGTGACTGAAGTAAAGCCACTGAATGAATTGCGAAGTCTTTCCACCAATGCGGGAAATTATGATGGGGTCATCCTTGGATTGGGACCAAAGGCGCTCGATGCAAATGATCTCGCCGGTTTGAAAAGCTATATAATGTCGGGTCATGGGGCAGCCGTGTTCCTTATGCCGGATGCCGATATTTCATCGCTGAATCCCAATCTTGCAGCGCTCTCTCTGCCCCAAATCACACGAAAAGAAGGATCTCCGAACGATGTGACACATTACCTGAGCTTCGCTTCGATGGAATTTTCACACCCCTTCTTTTCTGGTATGTTCGAGTCCACGCCGAACAATGGGTCCGTCCTGCAAAGCATTTCCTCGCCGAAGCTTTTTGAGTCCTATGATCTCGCCTCGAATGCCGGGCTTCCGCTCATCAAGCTTTCGAATGGATCGCCTTTCCTTATCGAGACGAAGTTAGGCAGGGGCGATATTCTTTTGTATGCCATTCCTCCGACCATGGCGTACAGCGATTTCCCGCGCAAGAGTATTTTCCTGCCGCTCATTCGAAGGACGGCAGCATATGCCAGTTCGATCCATTCTTCACTGGACGAGAACCAGTCCATTGCCTATGTAACGACAGCTCCATTTCAGGTGCGGCTGCCAGAACTAACCGGGATGCAGACAGGCGCGACGGTACTTGTTACGGCGCCCGACGGAACAAGCGCAATGGAGCGCGTTAGCATAGCTCCCGATGGAATGCCAGAGCTCCGGATGGATGAGGCGCGCGTTGCGGGGAATTATACGGTTTTCCGAGATGCCGAAGCTCACGATCCGATAGCCGCATTCGCAGTGAATATTCAGAGTGATGAGTCCGATCTTCGGGCGGCTCCTCCAAGCGAAATGAAACACTACTTTGCAGCCCGAATGGCAAATTCAAAGCCTGCAATCATCCGGCTTCAGCCGAGTGATCGTCAACTTGTCAAGACCGTCGAGCAATCGCGATATGGGGTCGAACTTTGGCAATCGTTTCTGTGGGCAGCGATTATTCTGGCGCTTATCGAGCTCATCCTTGCGCGAGAAGCGCGCAGCGTGGGGAAATTGAATGCGGCACAGGAAACTGCTCCAGCAGCATATTAAACCTTTCCGATTCCGATGCGTCTGACTAATTACATCATATTCGGGGTAAGTATGGTCTTCCCGCAAAGGACCCGCTTTCGGAAACGGAGCGGGTTCTTTTTTTGCTATGATTTATGAAAGCATAGCAAATGGTCATGCTTCGGAACATCCTTTGGGTTTCTATCATCGCTTTCATCGCGACTATAACCGCTTGTTCGCTACAGGCGCAACCGGTTACTTCAATGGATCAGTCATTTGAGGAAGGAGGCATCGGCGTTCCGCGATATAGTGCGCCGCTGCCGGCGCGCTATCGTGTTCTCTTTGGTTTTGGTGGTAACGCCGGTCTTGGCTTGCTCACGCCCGCAACATTTGTTGGAGATGTGAGCTATCAAACGGGCATCAGCCTGCTCGAAGCAGGATTTGTTACGAGCAGCAGCATTACGTGGCCGCTTCCGCGACGAGATTATCTGGAATTCGATCTTCTCTATGGAATTGCGCTCGATCAGCTATTGCCTCGGTATTCACGTCCCTCGGATAATTTTCACGCGGCGATCTCCGCTGGGATTAGCCTTAACACCTACCAGACTCGCTGGAGACTCCACCGTGGATTTGGTCGGGATTCATCATTCTATTCGCTGCCTCAGAATACTTTTGAATATTCCTTAGGCCTGCCGATCCAGGTTCAGGCGATCTACGAACCACTCCGTTTTTTCGGCATCGGATTCGGAATTGGGGGACTGCTCTTTTGCAATATCAGCAACTTTACTCCGAGTTATGGCGGAGCCGTTGTGGTCGAAGCGAGATACTAAAACTCGAAATGGGCATCACGTGTATAATGCCCATTCCAGAATCGAACGAATTCTAATTTAGAATGCCACCACGCGGATGGCGACCAAAATATTATCGTCAATATCTTTCTGGTGATCGTTAAGATCACGCGGGTCAAATAGGCCGCCGAGAAGCGCGCCGCCCAAATGGAACACAATGCGCGGATCGAGTTCGAAAAGCAGATTTGTCGTGGTATTAGTATTTACAACGATATTATTCTTGTCGTTGTCTCCTTTATCCTTGAAACGAAGCGTGAGATTTTCGGAGTGTCCGGAGGTAACGGAAAATGAAGTGCGAACGCCGTCCTTCACGGTATAGCCATAGATCCAAACGCTATAGGTTTGATCGCCGTTTTGGAGCATGGGATACTGGGCAAGTATGGCGGCATCGGCATCTTTGTTAGGCTTGTGAAATTCGAATTTGATGCGGTCGTACGTGCCGCCAGGGATCGTCGCGCTGGTGACAAAATGAGTTCCGGTTGAATCGAACACGATTACGAAGGGGCCGGTCTTAATATTTTGATCGTGCACGTCCTTATCGGTATCGTCCGCATCGGAATGGAGCTTGACATCGCTCACGAATACTACCGCATTCGTGATGACGATCGAGTCGAAATCGAGCACCGATGGCGTGGCGCCCTTTACGGGCAGGGCGCGGTTTACATCGGAAGTCGTGAGCTGCGATTGCATCGTCACGTTATCGCCATTCGTTGTAGTGCTGGTGGAGCATCCGTTTGTGAAAAGGACCGCGCACGATAACGCAATAGGGACAATAAAAGACGATAAAAACTTGTGTGAATAATTCATAGATTTAAGGAAATTGTTTCTTAGCTCAACAGCTAATTGCAAGATGGAGCGGCCATTTCCATGCCAACTATTGCTCATTTTACGCTCGCGCGGTCTTCATCGGTCGATGGAAGCGCGATGGTGAACGTTCCAGTTGGGATACTTCTGCCAATCAGCCAGGGATTGAGCACTTTCACATCTTTATAAAGGTAGCCCTGTTCCATAGCCCAATCGGCAATCGAGGCAACCGGACCGTGAACGGCAACGCGCTTTATCTGTGGTGTGCGGTAGGGGATAAGCCGCGAGAAATCAAGACCGTACTTTGCACCATGCAACATTAGCTCTTTTATCGCCGCGATGCGAAATACGTAGCGCATAGTCTCGTCGTTAAGGTAGAGGTCCCAATAACTTGTAACATGCTGCCATTGCATCGCCTGAAGCACATTAACTTCGCCCATATTGTATCCGGCGGCAACGAGTGTCCAGGTCGGGAGCATGGATTTCATATATTTGAAATAGGCCATGGCCGCCGTGGTAGATTTTACGGGGTCGAGCCGCTCGTCAATCAAATCGTCCACGCGAAGGCCAAATCGCTGCGCGGTCTGCGGAATGAACTGCCAAAAGCCATTGGCATTTGCGGACGATTTTACATTGACCAAACCACTTTCCGCGACGGCGAGATATTTCAGGTCATCGGGAAGGCCGGCATCCTTCAACATTTTCTCGATCATCCCAAAATACTTTCCGGACCGTTGCCACCAGATGATAAGCGAACTTGCATTATTCCAGTTATAATAAAAATCGCGTTCGAATTGCTCGCGAATGTACCAGTTATCTAAAGGAAGTTGTTCTCCAAAGAGCGTAACCTGTTGCGGCACTTGAAGATCGGCAATACTCGCCGCTCCAGTTTGGGTAGGGGCCTGAACGTGAATTTTCGATATTTGGTCGGAGTATTGCGCAGCATTCCATCGGTCGACGATGACGAAAAGGATAAGAAACGCGACCCCCACGAGCGCGCCGATAGCAATATTTTTTATGCCGATTTTCACGATATTATTTGTGCTTTGAGATTGGCAAAATTACGAACGCAATCGGTGCGCCATTGAAAAGTCACTTTTTGAAATACTTGTTTTGACATGTTGTGTGGTTGTTCAATTCATATTCATCAGAAAACTATAAAAAGGCTTACTTTTTCGCAATTCATTCATTAATCATTAATGAATGACCCTTCTTTAGACTTTCAATGAGCAATGGGTGCTCATACATTCACTGTTAATATAATACATTCCGAACTCGATGTCAAGGGTTTCGAAAAAAATCATATGGAATTCGTTTACGTTATTGATATTCTGAAAATCAATCGAGGGAACGCAAGAAAAAGAACGAGGCTTGATTGAGCGGCTTTCAGCTTGGCATCTCTCAATATACCTCTTTCAATGAAGCGCTATATCCTTTTACTTTGTTTGCTGCCCGAGTTCGTTTTTGCCCAGCCCCGCTGGGCAAAAACGAAGATTGCGGACTTTTTTAGAGCCCAACAGATACTTTTCGTTGATAGCGAAGTTGGCTATGTGGCGGGAGTACAGACGAAATACCCTAATTACGAAATCTTATATCGGACATCCGATGGTGGCAATTCCTGGTCTGAGATTCATCCTTATGGCGCAGAAGGTGATACGGCACACCTTCGTGAGCTTGCACTATTTAATTTTTCGGTGCCTACGCGTAAGGATATCTTCATTGGTACACGGGCAAATATTTGCAGCTTCGATTCGGGAGCAACATGGACCGGCCGCATCTACGACCACGAATATTATTCGAACTGGCACATGTTCTCTGCTGCGGAGGGTTATGCCGAACTGCCTTCGTTGGGAAGAATTGTTAAAACGTACGACTCTGCAATTAGCTGGGATCATGTGCTAAATTACAATGCAGCCAATTCGATTTGGGCGGACAGCCTTCAGGGCATGTACTTTTTGTTCGATACCCTGAACAATTTGACCGGCTATTTCGATACGATTCAGGGCATTGGAAGCGGAAGCACCACCGATGGAGGCGCGCATTGGAGCTTTGGCGTTCAACCATGTCCGACCGGACTTACTCCAAAGGCATGCTTTGGATACTTCTTACATGCCGGAGCCATTCCTAATTCCAAGACGATATTCGGATATGCTGCTGGCAGCACGACTGCTTTACGGGTGAATGTGCCTGCCTATTCCTATCTCATTACCAGCGATCTCGGCTCGACATGGGCAGCCGATACGTTTTTTCGAGGCCGTTTGCTTTCTATGGATGCAGTAGGCGATGGGATAATCTTAGGGGTTTCGAGTGACACGCTTACGCGTTACCACCCCGCGGAATGGTTGGCGATGAGCGAGGATGGAATGCACTGGGATATCGATTCGATAACCTCGAAAGGCTTGAATATCAATTCGATTATGTTCACCGACCCCTCGCATGGCTGGGCCGTAGGGAACGATACGTCTACCATCGGCGCGCCGTTTTCGGATTCCACAACGGCTTACGTGCTAAAATATATTGGCCCGCCGCTGGCTTCGGTTGAACACCATAGAGTGCCTTCGGCTCCAGCGTTGAGTGTGTATCCGAATCCTGCTGGGAGTTTCGTGCATGTTCAGATCGCGTCAATCAATCCTATCCTCCGCGCGGAGGCGGTCGGCGTGCTCGGGAATTCAGTCGATTGCCCATTTCAGGCCGTAGGAAGACAGGCGGCTGATATAGACATTTCGTCGCTGGTGCCGGGTGTCTATGAATTACGGCTTTGGACAACGAACGGCAGCAGTTTCAAGCCATTTGTGAAGCTTCCATAAATTCGCGCCTATTTTTTCGGATAGCGGACGTAGAACGGTCAACCTTGCAACGAATAATTGCTCAAAGAATACGTTGCCCTAATCTTATGCTCCGGCCCCTCGGCGTATGTTTTACTTTCGATGAGCGCAACTTTGGAAACGAGGCCGGTTGGTGAGGCCTTAGTGAGATCGGGAAGATTGAAATCGGTTGGCAATCGGTACGGCTCGCGAAAACGGAAGAGCGTTAGGTGCGGATGAAACGCATGCTGTTCTTCGATGCGAATACCGGCAGCAATCAGGCTATGGTTGATCGCATGATAAATTGTCTGGAATGGCTCTTCGGGTGCGAGGCCAATCCAGAACACGCGGGCATGTCTACGATTTGGGAAAACGCCACAGGTTGCGAGCCTGCATTCGAAAGAAAAAATCATCGTCTTTCGAATTGCTTCGCTCGCCGCGGAAGAAATTGCTTCGATTTTCAACTCTTCGACATTGCCTAAAAAGCGGATGGTGCAATGAGAGTTCTGCATCTTCTCCGGTTTGAAATTCGGGGCCGGGGACATTCGACGGAATTCCTCCGCCAGAGAATCCTGGAGTGTTACCAGCTCCTTTTTTAGATTGGCGGGCGTTGCAATTGCGAAAAAAAGCCGAGGCATTGAAATTAGAACGGCGCGTTCGTAAGATCGTCATCGTCCTCTTCTACGCTCGTTGGCCGCGTAAAAATACTGCCGACCATATCGCGGTAGGTCACTTCCGGCGTGCCGAATTCTTCTTCCTTTGCGAGCTTCGAGTTTTGATGGAGTCCGTCCAAGACGAATTCCATCGCGCTCGCTAACTCGAACCGGTTTGCTTCCTGGATTTTCAGGTGACGCAAAGTGAGTTCGCGCAACCGCGGCACGCGAGAAAGCTCTTTGAAATAATCGGTAAACGTCATGGTGTCCGTAATCGAGATCATATTGCCCTGCGCGAACCAGTTTAGGATCGCATCGTATTCTCCCTCTTTTTGTGGCGCGGGCGTCGCGGGCTGCTTGGTATAACGTTCTTCGTAGCGGTCGACCTGGTTTTTGCCACGCTCCCGCGCAAGCGGATTCGGGAAATATTCTTTAAAGATTTCCTTCACGGCGCGCCCAACAAGAGCACGGGCGACGTTCGCCATTCCCTCCTGCTCGCCTTCGAAAACAAGCTCCACCTTACCCGTTACGCCGCTCGTGACATAGGCAAGGTCGGTAATGCGAGGCAAAATAATTTCATCGCCATTTACGATCGAGCGCCGCTCGGCATTTGAAACGAGCGATTCCATGGCGCTGGTCGAAAGCCGTGCGGAGACGCCCGACTTCTGATCGATAAACTCCGATTTGCGCGCCTCGAACGCAATTTGCTCGATGATCTGCTTAAAATATCGCGGGATGACAATTCCTTCCTCCCCAAACCGCGATGTCCATGCCTCCTGCTCGGTAATCGCGATCGCATGTTCCATCGAGATGGGATAATGAGTCAGGATTTGCGAGGAAATACGGTCTTTGAGGGGCGTTACAATGTTGCCGCGATTGGTATAATCCTCCGGGTTCGCCGTGAAGACCATCATCACGTCGAGCGGTATGCGGATGTTGAACCCGCGAATTTGGATGTCGCGCTCTTCGAGCAAATTAAACAGGCCGACCTGAATGCGCGGCTGAAGATCGGGCAATTCGTTGATCGTAAAAATGCCTCGATTCGCGCGCGGGATAATTCCGAAATGAATGGCGCCCTGGTGGGAATAGTGGAGACGCTGGTGCGCGGCTTTAAGAGGGTCGATGTCGCCGATAATATCGGCGATCGTCACGTCGGGCGTCGCGAGTTTTTCACCATACCGTTCCGAGCGGTGCAGCCAGGTAATCGGAGTCGCATCGCCCATTTCACGGACCATCTGGACGGCATGAAAGGAAATCGGACGGAACGGATCGTCATTGATCTCACTGCCCTGCACAATAGGAACCCATTCGTCCAGCAATTCCGTAAGGAGCCGCGCGATGCGCGTCTTGGCCTGCCCTCGCAGCCCTAATAATATGACATCGTGCCTGGCGAGCAGAGCATTGACAAGCTGAGGAATGACCGTATCCTCATACCCAATGATTCCAGGAAAGAGTGGTTCGCGTCGCCGCAATTTTTCGATGACATTGCGGCGCAGTTCTTCTTTGACCGGCAATACTTCATATCCGGTAAGACGAAGTTCGCCAAGGGTGGCTGAGCGATCAGAGGGTTTATTCATGGACCAATAGTGTTATTGTTTTTTCAACAGTACCCGCACACAAACGAATTCCACTTGCCGCCGAAAACCCCATCGATCTTAATTTTGCGCCTAAGTTCATTGGGCGATATTGTGCTCACGACGCCGCTTATCCGCGCGCTTCGGGAACGGTACCCGGTGAGCAAAATAGATCTTCTCATTCGTGCTGAGTATGAATCGATTGCTTCCATCATAGGGGGAATTTCTCACGTCCATTTCTTCGATCGGCGGAGCGGCCTTCGCGGGCTGCGCGCGCTTCGGCGAGCATTGCGAAAAGAGAATTACGATTATGTTCTCGACCTTCACAACGTCCTTCGCACCCGCGTTCTTCGCCGTGGACTTGCGGAGCATCTCTCTATTATCAACAAGCGCAGTTTTAAGCGATGGCTGCTTGTCCGCTTTAAACTAAACCGGTTGAAACAAGAACCCGATATGATTGGCAGGTATTTCGAAACCGCTGCCGCGCTCGATATTCACGATACGGGCTCGGGGTCGAAATTAAATATTTCTTCCGATCATGATCCGAAGCGAATTGCCATTGCCCCCGGTTCGCGGCATTGGAACAAACGCTGGCCGGCGGCCAACTTTGCGCTCACTGCGAAGAAATTAGTCGCACAGGGATGGCACATTGACCTGCATGGTTCTGAAGCAGATCGGATGATTGCAGAAGTTATTGCGAAAGAATTACCCATGGGCAGCTATACCAATTTTGCCGGCACGCTAACGCTGGCAAATACTGCGTCCGAAATTGCTAAAGCCAACGTCATACTCACCAACGATTCGGGCCTGATGCATATCGCCGAAGCCGTGGGGACCCGGGTGATTGCGATCTTTGGTCCGACGGTTTCCGAATTTGGATTCAAGCCTCGCGCCGCGGATACGGTGGTCCTCGAAGTGAAAGGACTTTATTGCCGCCCCTGCACGGCGAACGGCCTGGATCATTGTCCGGAAAAACATTTCCGGTGCATGATGGAAATCGAACCGGAACGTGTAATGGAAAATTTTTAGCTTATAGCTTTAAAAGCTTATAACTTCAAATAGGTGGTCAAAAACGACAGGGTAAGCGCCCAGGCCTGACGAGCCGCCTTGGGATTGTAGGCGTTGCCGACGTTGCGGAAAAAGCCGTGATCGGCATCCGAAATTTCAACATTGACAAATTGCTTTCCGGCACGAGACATCGCGTCAATTACTCCCCGCCGTACTTCCGGCGTTTGATGTTTATCCAGCCCCGCCCAAAAGAAGAGCACGGGGCCATGCTGATCGCGCACGGTCTCTTCTAAATTAGGCGGAGCGCCACCATAAAAGGAAACCGCTGCTTGCAGGGGCAGTCGAGCATTGGTAACGAGCGATACACGGCCACCAAGACAAAATCCGATCGCTCCAAGGTGAACTTTATCAAATTGAGAGTCTTGCAAAAGCCATTCATGGACCGCAAGAACATCCTCGGTAATATGCTCCGGCGTAACGGCTTGAAAATGTGGAGCGAGCGCCGTGAAATCTCCGCCATACGGAGCGGTAAATCCGGGCGGCGCGGTGCGGTGAAATAATTCTGGCGCAACGGCCAGATAGCCTTGCTCGGCAAAACGTTGTGTGATGTCCTTGATGTGATCGTTTACGCCAAAGGCTTCCTGCAATACGATCAGTCCTGGCGCGCGGCCCGATTCCGGGCGAGCAACGTAAATGCCCATTTCGCCATCGCCCACGCGAAGGGTTTTACTTTCTGTTGTGATAGTCATAGAGGTTTCGAGAGATATTCTTTTAACAAATCGTGTATTCCGCCGAAGCTGCCGTTGCTCATGACGATCGCGATATCTCCGGATTTGGCAAGGCCGGCTACTTTTTCGGCAATAGATTGCGCGTCCGGCAAATAATATGCTTCCTTGCGGCGCGCGCGCAAATCTTCCATTACCTTTTCCGGATCGAGCCGCTCCTCTGGCTTCAGTAAATTAAGCCGGGCAATTTGTGAAATAAATACAACATTCGCATCGTCAAAGCATTCACCCAGCTCTTTCTGAAAAATATTTCGGCGTGTGGTATTCGAGCGCGGCTCGAACATGGCGATCACGCGTTGCGTAGGATACTTTTGCCGCAGGGCCCGAAGCGTTGCGCGAATCGCGGTCGGATGATGCGCGAAATCATCATAGACCCTCACGCCGCCAAATTCGCCCTTAAATTCCAGCCGGCGTTTAATGCTCTTGAACGAGGAGAAGGCTTGCTGAATTTCTTCAAAGGAAAGCCCATGATGCCGCGCCGCTGTTATGACCGCAAGCGCATTCCGAATATTAAAATCTCCCAGCAAAGGAATTTCCAACCGTGCTTCGGGATGACCGGCAGCGCGAACGGAAAAAATCGAAGAATCTTCCGTTCTCAGAATATCGAAAGCCCGGAAATTCGCATTTTCAGAGATTCCGAACATCAAGACCGGTGCGACGCAGCCGCTAACGACTTCCATCACATTAGCGTCGTCCGCATTCGCTATAATAAGCCCATTGCGCGGCACGAGCAATGTAAGCCGCTTAAATGCAAGCTTGATCTCATCGAGCGACGAAAAAATATCGGCGTGATCGAACTCGATATTATTGATGATGAGCGTCGTGGGAAGGTAGTGGAGGAATTTCGAACGCTTGTCGAAAAAGGCAGTATCGTATTCATCGCCTTCGAGCACCACAAACTCGCTTTCCGGGCGTGCCTGATACCCCGCCCCAAAATTTTCCGGCACACCGCCGATCAGGAACGACGGTTTGCGTCCACTCGATTCGAGTGTCCATGCCATCAGCGATGACGTGGTCGATTTACCATGCGTGCCGGAAATAACAATCGAGGTCTTGCCCTGAATAATTTCATGTTTCAGCAGTTCCGCCATCGAGACGAATGGCAACCTCCGTTCGAGAACGGTCTCGACCTCCTCGTTCCCGCGGGACATAGCATTTCCAATAACGACCGTATCGGTAAAACCCCCGAGATTCGCGGCACGATAACCGGGCAGAATACGAATGCCCTGGGCCGCAAGCAGGAGGGACATTGGGGGATAGATGCTATCGTCCGAACCAGTTACCGCGTGCCCTAACGCGCGCATCATGAGTGCGGCGTTGCCCATGGCTGAACCGCAAATGCCGATAAAATATAATTGCATGTGTGCAAAACTACGACAGGAATTCGTGGTTAGGGGAAGGGGAGTTCAATTATTCGAACGTGCCGCCGCCTCGATAATGGCAATAAACGACGTCGCGTCAAGCGAAGCGCCACCGACAAGACCACCATCGACATTAGGGGAGCGAAAGAGTGCTTCGGCATTTTCAGGTTTGATGCTGCCGCCGTATAGCAATAGTATTTCGTCCGCATGTGCGCCGAATTTCTTTCGAAGTTGTTCGCGAATGAAAATATGCGCGCTCTCGGCCTGCTCCACGGTCGCAGTCTTTCCGGTGCCAATTGCCCAGATCGGCTCGTAGGCAATTATTATGTTCGGGGCGTCGCTGGCCTCGGTCGAGGCGAGGCTGCCTGCGATTTGTCGCAGAAGAACCGGCTCAGTCTGCTTCGCCTCGCGTTCCGATTCCGTTTCACCGATGCAAACAATCGGCTTGAGCGCGATGTCGAGCGCCGCGCGAAGTTTTTTGCTGACTAAATCATCTAATTCGCCGAAGACTTGACGCCGCTCGCTGTGGCCGAGAATGACATACTCGCAGCCAATATCCACGAGCATTGAGGAAGAAATCTCGCCAGTAAAGGCTCCTTCATGTCCCACATAACAATTTTGCGCGCCGAGTTTAATGGCAGAATTTCCCAGCTCCTGCTTCGCAACGAATAACGAAGTGAAGGGGGGACAGACGGCGACCTTGACGCCTTCGCACGACTTGCCCCATTCGACCGTGAGCTGAAAGAGGAGCTTGCGCGTCTCCTTCAGCGTGCCGTGCATCTTCCAATTACCGACGATAAGTTTTGGCATTTAAGTTCGAAGGAATGTTGCAAGGCGTGCCTTCAATCGAAGCAATCGATTTTCGTCAATATATCCGATCACGCCGGTAATACGGCGAACTGTAATTGTTTCAAGCCACCCAAGACGAATGAGCGATCGTTCGACCAAATGGCTACGTGCAAAGTCGGTATCTTCTGGTGAGATTACCTCATCGAGGTCAGGCAAAAACTGGCGTAGCTGTGTACTGATCCCACAAATCAGGAAATCACCGAACGGCGGAATGTGCTTCAGGATGAGCGCCGGCCTCAATTTGGGAATAGCATCGCTCTGAGGGACGATAGCCAAAACAATATCACCGGGTTTCACTATACAGCGGGTTACGTTCGATGATCATGTCTTCGGTGTAAAGATCGGGTTCATCTTTATAAAATTCGGCCATATTCACGAGTGCCGAAGCTTCCCAGTCTCGCCGTTCTTCTTCAAGCGAAGCTTTCTCCTCTGGCGTTAATATCGTAATCCAAAGTTCCGCATTCGGCTGGATATCCACCGGCTCGTCAAATTGAATTTGGTGACCGTCGTAATGAGCTCGTACTGTCATATCTTTCGAAACAACGATCGTATTATTAGGTTCAAGCCTTCTCCAATTGTTCCCTTATAAGAGCCGCAAGTCCCGATGGGAAGAACGATTCGGTTGATGTTTCTACCTCAATAATTGGCCACCATCTCGCCTTGACAATTCCTTCTGTTGGAGTAAATTGTGTAAGCGACGGCCGCCCGGATACTCGGGCAAGAAAAAACCTGTCTTGCTGTGCTACAAGCTCACTCGCATACATCAAGTCTGCATCTCGGGTCAGAATACATCGTTCGACTTTGGAAACTTCAACTCCGGTTTCCTCGACAAGTTCTCGAATGGCGGCCTCTTCAAATGTCTCAGCTTCTTCCACTCCTCCGCCCGGTGGCACCCAGTATTCCAGGACATCCGGATTTTTTGGATCGGCTGGAGTTACATCGGAGTGCTGAATCAAAAGGATTTCGTCAAATTCATTCAAGACAATTGCTCTTGCGACTTTTCGAATTTGAAGCATTGTGGTATTCATGCTTTCTCCAATTCCTCTTTCATCAATGAATTCACCATCTCGGGGTTCGCCTTGCCCTGCGTGGCTTTCATCGTTTGGCCGACGAAGAATCCGAAGAGATTGGTTTTACCAGACTTGTATTGCGCAAGCTGTGGTTGGTTTTTTGCGATAATTTCGAGAACGGTTTGGCGGAGCGCGGCGGTATCCGTCACTTGTACGAGGCCTCGTTGTTCGACTATTTGTTTTGGAGAATCGGCGCTGCCGAGTAAGTCCGGGAATATATCTTTCGCAATTTTATTTGAAATTGTTCTATCCTGGATGAGTCCGACCAACTCGGAAAGGTGGCTCGGTTGAAGCTTTAGTTGAATGATATTTTCCCTGCGCTCGGACATCAATCGCATCACATCGCCCATGATAAAATTGGAAATCGATTTGATGCTCTCCTCGGTTTTGACGGGAAGTGAAGTGGTGGCATCTTCGAAAAAGTCTGCGACCGATTTTTCAGCGGTAAGTACGTCCGCATCATATTTCGGAAGCTTATATTCCGAAACGAACCGGTCTCGCCGTGCCCGTTGCAATTCCGGAATTTCATTACGCACATCTTCCAGATATTTCTTCGAAACGGTTACGGGAAGTAAATCTGGCTCGGGAAAATAACGGTAATCGTGTGCTTCTTCTTTCGAACGCATCGCACGCGTGACACCTTTATTGGCGTCGAAGAGCATAGTTTGATGGATGACGGGCTGGCCGTTCTCAATCAAGCCGATTTGCCGCTCGATCTCGGATTCTAACGCACGCTGCACATTGCGGAAGCTATTCATGTTTTTCACTTCGGTCTTTTGCCCGAATTTCTCCGCGCCGCGCAACCTAACCGAAACATTCGCATCGCAGCGAAGCGAGCCTTCTTCCATATTGCCATCGCAAATGCCGAGATAAGTCACGATGGATTTGATGGTCGTGAGATAAGCATACGCTTCGTCGCTCGAACGCATGTCCGGCTCGCTTACAATTTCGATGAGTGGCACGCCGGCGCGATTAAGATCGACGAGTGTCTCCGCCCCAAAATCGTGGATCGATTTTCCCGCATCTTCCTCCATGTGAATGCGAGTAATACCAATGCGCTTGATAATGCTCCCCTCCCGCCCGCGGGAGGGGTCGGGGGAGGGTGTCAGCTCAACATCTACAAAGCCATCATGGCATATCGGAGTCTCGTACTGCGAAATTTGGTAACCTTTCGGAAGATCGGGGTAAAAATAGTTCTTTCGCGCGAAAATCGAGCGCTCGCGGATGTTGCAATTCGTCGCAAGGCCCATGCGAACGATAAATCGAAGCAAATTCTCATTCAGCACCGGGAGTGTGCCAGGATGACCGAGACATGTGGGACAAGTATTGTGGTTCGGCAGTGCGCCGAATTCGGTGGAGCACGAGCAGAATGCTTTCGAGCGCGTGAGCATCTGCGCATGAACTTCGAGGCCGATCACCGGCTCGTATTTTTCGAGGAGTGGAGAAATCACGTGAATATTCGTATAGCCGGAGCGCGGTGTGATTGCACGCCCTCCTTCAAAATTTCCATTACGGGTAAGCCGGAACTTCCCAACGGTCGCGCCAATTCAGCAAAAAAACTTAATGCGTTACCACGATTGGTAACGTCTCCGCACGCCCATTCATTCGCACACGCCGAGCGGGTTTACGATGGAGATGTCGGCAAAGCCGCTTGTTTCAGGCGATGGAAGGCACGAAGCACTGCATTTTCGGGTTGCAAGTTTCATGGATGACCCGCGAATTGTTGGACTACTGACAGAGATGCTGGAGGAACAGAAAGAAACTCGCCAGGAGCTTAAGCAGGTGAATACTCGACTTGAACGCTTGGAAAAGCAGCAGCAAACGACAAACCTAAAATTGCAGGAGCTTACTCTCTCGAATGTCAGGCTCGCCGATGAACTCTAGACCGTTGGTCAATATGCGGAACGAATTATGCGCCTCGAATCGGCGGTGTTCCACTAACGCACCACCACCGGAAGCGTCTCCACCTGCCCGTTCATCCGCACAACGCATTCATAGGTTCCCATAGGAATGCCAGCAGAATTCCAGATGAAGGAATGATTCCCAGCATCCACTTCGCCCGAAAAGAGATGCGCGACTTCCACGCCAAGCGGATTTACGATGGAGACATCGGCGTAGCCACTCGCTGCGGGCGTGAAGGAGATGGTAGTGGAGTGGGTGAGGGGATTGGGGTAGATGTTAAGTTTATTTTTGCGCACTGGTGTTGTCTCGACTATGCTCGTGCCGATCATTTCGGAAAGGGGGCGGCGCCAAAGTGTCGGTAGAGAATCGTACCCCCTTACAGCTGCAAACAGACTGCCCTGAAATAGTGCGAGGGAGTTAGGATAGCAAAGAGAACAAGTTGGCAGGCCAACGCTCTCATCGCTCCAGGCGATTCCGTTGTCTTTTGAGAGAGAAATTCCGCTAGAGCACGCAAATACATTCGAACCGATGATCATAAATGGGTCCCCGGATATATAAGGTAAACATTGTGTCCAGTTTTGACCGTTATCGGAGGAATAAAAAATACCTTGGCCGGTACCCGCAATGATTGTGGTTCCAATAATGGTGAGGGCATTGATCGACGTATATGGCAGGTGGAGACTCGCAGTCCAACTTTTCCCCTTGTTCGTTGAAAGAAATATTCCTGAGTCGACCGTTCCGCTCCATACATGAGAGCTATCACACGCCAAAGACATTATCCTCAGACTCTTCAGCCCTATGTTTATTCGATTCCAAGATTGGCCGCCGTCATCAGAGTGGAACACACCGGAATCGTTTGACCCGGCATAAATATCGCCGCCATACGCGGAGAAGCATACAATCCACTGGGATGGTAGTGATTGTTTCCAGCTCGCTCCATTGTCGGTTGACCGAAAAATTCCCGAGAAAGTCCCGGCGAAGAGTGATGAGTCGTACGAAAAAAGCGCATAGAGCGAAATATCACCCAAACCCGCGCTTACAACAGTCCAAGTCATCCCGCTATCTGACGAGCGTGATACTCCGCAGCCCTCGCTAGTATAGAATATATACCTCGTATTCGAAGCGATTGCATCCCAATCCCCAGTTCGAGCCAAACCAAGGTAGGTGTAATCGTTACCATAATTTCGACTTTCGAAGGCACCCCCGAACTCAGTTCCGCCGAGAATAGTAGAATCTGAAATGGTAAGAGTTGCTACACTGGGAAATCCAGTTTTTTCCCAGTGTTGTCCCGTGTCAGTCGAAAGAAACACCCCCCGTCCCGTGACCGCGAAAATTTTGGATGGCATTGTAGCAATGGAATAGACGGTTCCCAAATTGACACCTACTCTCTGCCACGACAAATAGTTATTAGGCCATGCAGGCACCGATGCGCCTGAAATGAAAATTCCTGAGTCGGTTCCGACTACGACTGCTGAGTCCATGAAAGCGAAGCAGAGAGGAGGAGTGTATGAGAAGTATGGAATGTACTCTTCAACCCAAGTATTTCCATAATCTGTTGAGTGATAGAAATTCCAATGATTTGCACTTGCGACGATATTCCCATGTGAGGCGATGATACTATTGACGCCGTCACCAGCTAATTCTGGCGAGGTCCAACTCACACCGCCGTCTGTTGACCGCTCAATACCGCTGTCTGAGACAACGAATAGAACACTGTCCGCCGCGGTAATTGCGATGTTTTGATATTTTTTAAAATTGCCTTTCTCATTCCACGTTGTCCCGCGGTCCGATGAGCAGAACAAACCATATGGGTAGGCATTAGCAAATATATTTGCGCCACACCTTGCAAGATAATATACTTCCGCATCAGCAGGCACCCCTTGGTTGGACTCAATCCACTTTCCATAGCTCGTCGATAAAAGTATTCCGTTATTCGTCCCCACAAAAAGGCTGTCCCCAAACGGAAGAAAGCAATTAGCAGTAGCAATGATGGGTGTATGAGTTTGCACCCATTGCGCATGCAACATCTGGGAGTCCATCGCCCCAAGGAGGATGAGGAAGCTTAGTGCTAAGAGACGATTTGAAAGCATGATCGTTCCTTCATGTAATCCCTTCGTGCGAACAAACGTGCCCGGCTCGAAGCCGAACCTCAGTTCCACACCACTTCCACCAATCGCGACTCTGTAATCATCTTATCGGATGTCAGCATGGGAACTCCGAGAACCCGTGCCGTGGAGACGATGAGGCGGTCGTGAAGTTCGAGACCGCGCACCTTTTGCGCTTCCACAATAATCTCTAAATTAAGATCGACGATTTGATAATTGCTCGTTCGTGAAATGATTTCTATTGCTTCGACAAGATTCGTTCGAATTCGATTCTTTTCCGAAAGATAAAGAATCTCGAACAGGGAGACGATAGAAATAAAAATAATATTTTGCTTTTGGTCTGCGCCATCCATCGCGTTCCGAGCACTCTTGCCGAGATGGCCGCTATCGGAGAAGTGTCGGACGAGAGTAACGGTATCGGCTAAGAATTGCAACGGTCGAACTTATCTAAAATTTGTTGCTCGGTTTCTTTACTAAGTGCGCGAATCTCTTCTTCGATATTGGTGAGATTTTCCCAGCCCTGACCCTTCCACATTCCTTTCAACGATTCAATCTTCGGCAGGGTCGTTTGCGTTGTGGGCAACAGACGGTGAACAAAATCCTTCACCTCGCCTAATTTATCCGGCGGTAATTGCGCAAGGTCTCGTTTTATCTCCGTCAGTTCAATGGCGCGCGCATTCATGTGTTCGATAACGAATCCTCTGGAACGTAAGTTCATCGGGAATCAGGCGTCATGATGACGATGAGTATTCTCACAATCCTAATGCTTCTTCAATGCGATGCTTGCCATACAACCGGACTTTCAGCGCCGCTTCGCGGCTGACCGAAGGGAAGGATTCCAGAAATTCTTCTAGCGAATAGTTATCGGCGAGATATTAGAACAGCGTTTGTACCGGAACGCGCGTGTGCTCGAAGACCGGCGCACCGCTTACGATTTCGGGCTCCTGAATAACTGGTAACCCCTCAATGCGATGAATTTGCTGCGTATATAGCATGATTATCGAATCCCTTCGCACGAAGAAACGTGCCCGCACGAAGCGTGCCTATGCCGCCAGTAGCATCTCACCGAGCACCTATTGCCCAAAGAAATTTTAACTATTTGATATTTAGTTGGAACATTTTGTCCTTTTTGTCGTTTTATCTATTGCTATAATAGGCACGTGCCTGTATTTTCACTTAATCCATAATGTTATGGCAATTTATCAACAAACGAAAACGCGGGGCTATGACATCAGCGAGGTCTTTTCCGTGGAGGCGCCTCCCGTTCCGGAAGTGCTCTGCAAATATATTGACGACGAGGACCGGATCGAGGTGCCGAGCGATACGTTCACGATCGTGATGAATCGGGACATTCGGAAGTCGGTCGAGATCGCAAACATCCTGGCGGTCCATCTGGCGCGAAAATTCCCCGACCAGCCGGTGCTGCTTGTCAACACCTATGCAGGAGCGGACCTGATGCAGCGGACGCTGGCGCTGGCCTTCACGCAGGGCAATACGAAACTTCCTCCCTCGTTTGCGCAATACTTAGCTCCGCGTTGGCAGGACTCGATCGCCGAGGACGCACCTTCGCCGCTTCCCTCTAATCTCCGTATTCTCGACGCCGCGACTGGCACATTAGAGGCGTGGCATATCGAGGAGGAACTAAAACTGATGGGGGTTTCGCCGGAACGTCCGGCAGCCGTCCTTTTGAATTCGTTCGAGTGTTCGGTCTGGGGTTATTGGCGGGACCGAAAGCTCTTCGCCGAGCAATTGGTGGAACTTCGCGAGCGGCGGCGACTGACGTTCGTTCTCTTTTCGCATGAAATTCGTGCGGACGTTCAAAGCCACACTCCCGCCCATGGCGGGATCGGGATTATCAGCGCGTTCGCAGGTTCCGTATGGTACCTTATGCGACAGGCCGACCATGCGAAATTCAATGCGTATTACAAGCGGATCGCAAGCCTGACGGATTCGAAGGAGCAGTAAAAAAGCATTTAATGAAAAGCAGAATGAATATTAAACGCACACCGCAACTTCGAAAAGCTTTTCAAGTGAAAATTTATACAAAATCTCGAAAAATAAAGATTTTTGGAACGCGCGGGGTAACGGCTTGGTTAGACGCCCCGCCAATCGAAACAGCTTACCTCTCACAGGTACGCTGCTCTCTTCAGCGGAAGGTGCAATGGAAAACTGGCAAACCACCGCTTCAGAAAATAATTTTTAAAAATCTCTTAATTTTTGGCGGAAGTGAGAACTTCCGGCGAAGGACGTTGGTTATACGCGTCCCTCGCACGAGGGATTTTGTCTGCTGCCTTGCAATGAGGCAGCTCAAAAAACAGAGTGTTCATTGAAATAGAAGGACTATCTACTTTAGGTAGGTAGTAAAAACAGCATGATGAGCCTGCGCAGTGATGCGTGGGGGTTACTTGCGGATGAGGAGACATTCTCATCCCTGTAATGGCCCCCCTTTTATCCCCCCGCACGCGGGGGGAAATTAGAATCGGGGTCTCATCAGCAGCAAGCAACCGTGAATTCGTTCGATCTCAGGATCGGACATGAGATTCACACACTTGCAATCTGGAACAACAAGCGTTTATATTATAGACGTCACGTTGTTCTGAGATTTCAGTATCAAATGATACGTAATACAGGCATTCGATGCTTCGGCATCGGACGTTGTCTTGAGGCCGTCGAGTAATCGTTGGTTTCGAGGTAAGTGAAAAAATGTACTACGGAGAGTTTGATCCTGGCTCAGGACGAACGCTGGCGGCGTGCCTAACACATGCAAGTCAAGGAGGTACGGGTAGCAATATCTGTATCGACTGGCGCACGGGTGCGGAATACGTAGGTAATCTACCCATAAGGGGAGAACAACTCGCTGAAAGGCGAGCTAACACTCCGTAACATGAAGAGCCGGCATCGGCTTTTTATCAAGCTTTCTTATGGATGAGCCTGCGCCTGATTAGCTAGTTGGTAGTGTAACGGACTACCAAGGCTACGATCAGTAGCTGGTCTGAGAGGATGATCAGCCACATTGGGACTGAGACACGGCCCAGACTCCTACGGGAGGCAGCAGTGAGGAATATTGCTCAATGGACGAAAGTCTGAAGCAGCAACGCCGCGTGAGGGATGAAGGTGCTCTGCATCGTAAACCTCTGTAGTCGGGGACAAATGTGGGGTTACTACCCCATTGATGGTACCCGAAAAGTAAGGATCGGCTAACTACGTGCCAGCAGCCGCGGTAATACGTAGGATCCAAGCGTTGTCCGGATTTACTGGGTGTAAAGGGTGCGCAGGCGGACTGGTTAGTCAGGAGTGAAATCTCGGCGCTCAACGCCGAAACGTCTTTTGATACTGCCAGTCTTGAATAAGCGAGAGATTCGTGGAATTCCGAGTGTAGCAGTGAAATGTGTAGATATTCGGAAGAACACCAGTGGCGAAGGCAGCGAATTGGCGCTTTATTGACGCTCAGGCACGAAAGCATGGGGATCAAACAGGATTAGATACCCTGGTAGTCCATGCCCTAAACGATGATCACTTGGTGTCGGCCGCAAGGTCGGTGCCGGAGCTAACGCGTTAAGTGATCCACCTGGGGAGTACGCTCGCAAGGGTGAAACTCAAAGGAATTGACGGGGGCCCGCACAAGCAGTGGAGCATGTGGTTCAATTCGATGCAACGCGAAGAACCTTACCTGGGCTTGAAAGGTCGTCTAAACAGGTGAAAGCCTGCTACCCGCAAGGGGGGCGATACAGGTGCTGCATGGCTGTCGTCAGCTCGTGCCGTGAGGTGTTTGGTTAAGTCCAGCAACGAGCGCAACCCCTGAATTTAGTTGCCAGCACGTAATGGTGGGAACTCTAAATTAACTGCCTACGCAAGTAGTGAGGAAGGTGGGGACGACGTCAAGTCATCATGGCCCTTACGTCCAGGGCAACACACGTGCTACAATGGCATCTACAACGCGCTGCAATACCGCGAGGTGGAGCGAATCGCTAAAAAGATGTCTCAGTTCGAATCGGAGTCTGCAACTCGACTCCGTGAAGTTGGAATTGCTAGTAATCGGGGGTCAGCACACCCCGGTGAATACGTTCCCGGGCCTTGTACACACCGCCCGTCAAGCCATGAAAGCCAGGGGTACCCAAAGCCGCCTTATAAGCGTCTAAGGTAAAACTGGTGATTGGGGCTAAGTCGTAACAAGGTAGCCGTACCGGAAGGTGCGGCTGGATCACCTCCTTTCTAAGGTGCTACGGATACGCAGAGTATCCACGACCAATCTTACGATCGGTCGAAGGTTTTATCGTCCTAAGGGTCTTCACGGGCCTCGATGATACGACCGCACAAAAAATGGATCAGCAATGATCCTGGAACCAATATTGGTTCCGAAGGTGAATCTCAATAACCGAATCGATCGCGCTTTGAGCGCATCGACATCATGCTGTTCTTCTATTTTGATGGCTTTTTTGGACGAGCAATCGTCTAAGCTAAACCCCGGTCGCTTTGCGATCGGGGTTTTTATATTAAAAATTATTAATTATTGGGTTGGAACCAGAGCGTGTTTTTTTTTTTGTAAAAAACCATCATGTCTATCACAAAAATTTTAGCTGTTATTCTAGCGCTGCTATTCATGCAGCCCGTTATCTCATGGGCTGCGCCAGACTTCGAAATTAGCCCAAACGATACCCTCAATTTGGCTCCCTTACGTATGGATCAAGCAGTGATAGTGAAGCGACGGTGACTATCACATCATTGGGTTCCGATACTATCGATGTAACTCTTCAAATCGTCGGTCCTTGGGGCTTCTCGATTGAAGGGGGATCGGTTGCACATTTTGCCAATTCAACTACCCGAACCATCAAGTTTCAACCGAATGAGCCGGGTCGAGTAACCTGTAGGCTTCATCTCAGCGATTCAAGCGGCTCGATAGACCTAATGCTTGATGGCCGAGCCATAGATCCAGCAGAGGGACATGCAACTTCGATCGGTTGCTTTCGCCAGCCTGTACCAAGATTGACACAGGTTCCTCCCCTCAGACCGGATATGACACCTTTAGTTCTGCAGAGCTACTCTATACTCGATTACCTATGTTCTGAAAACCTTGGCGACCCTCGAACCCTCGCCTGGAGCTACAACAGTTACGATACGATGCGGGCTGTGCTTCGCTATCTCTATTCCATGACTGACTACGACGCCGTGCTGTTTCAGCAATACCTTTATGAATACAATGACGCCATTGGCACTTATTATGGTAGCCCGAATATGATCTTCGAGGCATTTCGAGACCGTGTAAGAACGTTTTTTCCCGAAAAGAATAAGATACCACGATTACTCAATCCAAACTGCATATTGGACATCGTGGTCACGGACATCCAGGATGATAGCGACGCCAACGCTACCTATCCAATCCACCCATTGCCCGTGAAATGTATAACGGCAAAAGTTTTGGACCGGTTAAAAGGACAGCATTTATTATCGTTCGATTGCAACCAGCAACTAAGCCGAACCGGTGGCGTAGGCGTTCGAAATATAAGAAAGAGGGAAAAAATACTCGGAACCGATACGAATCAATGCATTCATTTTATCTATTCACCATTTTGGCGAAAATTCCGGCCTTGGGGGTTCGATGTTAACGACGAGGCAATCGGGGTTGATTCTGCGGGAAATCCCACTAACTGTCCAGATTGCTATGGACAAAACGCTCTTGTTGTGGGGCAAGAGTACGTCATTGTGTTGCAGGCCCGCTTGCTTGATTTCATTGGCGCAAATGCCTACTACGATTATTGGCCGGAAATGTCCTACGACCCGCAGGGCGGAATTTTTCCTATGGTTGACGGCAATGTAATCGATAGTTCTAATTATTGGGGATATGGGTCGAGCGTTCCGCTCGATCAGTTCAAGAGCGATCTACAAAATGACATTAACTCTATTCTCCAGTATCCATGATGAGAAAAATATTAAATTCAACTTCGGTGACCATTCTCGGGGCTTTTCTAACGTTTCTCCCCGCTATGGCAAAAAGCCAATGCCCGGACTTATTTCCATTTAGGTATACTAAGTGTGGTGCGACGGGCGCTTGTACTAGTTTGAGCAAAATTGAGTGTACTATGAATCCTTATGCGCCGCGAACCGATGGTTACAGTCTTGAACGATGGGCTTCGGGCTCTACGATTAACTATTACTTTCGCACGGACGAGTTTAATGGATCTTTAAATCCAAATCCTTGCTGGCTTGACCTTAATACGCTTTCGACGTGTTTCCAGGATGCAATGTCTGCTTGGGCGAGCCTTTGTAAAAGCAAACCCGTTCAAGTTAATTACGACCAAAATTTTACAACTCCATGCGTTGTATCAATCGGTGTTTCTAATCCCGAAGATCCACAAGATTTTCCCGATCCCACAAATGAGTTCGCGGTTACGCACACGAGCGACAACCACGATTGTCAAACTGGATACCTTGTTTGCTCAAGGCCAGAGTGTCCCGCCGCTTACATTTTTTTAGCCTTCAATCAAACCAATGAATGGCGAAAGGTCTATCAGTATGTGACCTCCTGCCCGCCAGATCCCACCTGTGGGACGCTCACTAAAAAGGCAGTGAACATTTGCTCGATAATGTTGCACGAGGCTGGGCATGTCTTTGGCCTTCAGGATATCAAAGCTTCGGCATGCCAAGGGTATCAAGATGATAAATTTATGGCGATGTACGGAGATTTTTCTGATCCGAAAACAACTTGCGAAGATCTTGTAATCACTCCAAGCGACGCTTGTTACTATCGGATGCTTTACTGTCCAGATGAAGCTTCGGTTTCCTCGTCTGGAGAGCAACATTTTGATAAATCCTTAGGACTTTCCTTTTCACCTAATCCCAGCCATGACCGCTTAAACGTCTACTATGATGTGGAGTCTGGGCAAGCGTATTCGCTGGAAGTATATTCTATCTTAGGAGAAAAGGTAGAGTCCATTAATTTAACGGGTAGGTCTGCCTCCGGATTTATTACGCTTCAAACATCAAACTGGGCACCTGGTAGTTACATCATACGCCTCGAATCAAAGGAATCTTTTATTGGGAAGCTCGTGAAAGTGGTACATTAGAATTTTTTGTCGTCAGCTCGTGCCGTGAGGTGTTTGGTTAAGTCCAGCAACGAGCGCAACCCCTGAATTTTGTTGCCAGCACGTAATGGAGGGAACTCTAAATTAACGACCTGCTCAAGTAATGAGAAAGGTGGGGAACAGTGTTAATCAAGTGCTTGTAGAGAGCAATTCATGCAGATTCTTACCCTCACACCCATTGGTTACATTACGACATCGTTTAAAAGCAAAGCCGAGGCGCCGCATCAGCCGGAAGGAAACGCGGAGGGAATCATCACACTTCTCGAAGGACAGAATTTCGAGCAGGCGCTGGAGGATCTGGCCGGCATGGAGAAGATCTGGCTACTCTACTGGTTCGATCGGAACTCGAATTGGAAACCGAAAGTGTTAGTGCCGCGCGGCGAACGAAAGAAGCGGGGCGTATTTGCAACGCGTTCACCGCATAGGCCCAATCCGATCGGGCTTTCGCTGGTCGATCTGATCGAAATTCGCGGACTAACGCTCCGCGTTCGCAATGTCGATTTGCTCGATGGAACTCCAATCTTGGATATCAAGCCCTATTTGCCTAAAGTGGAAGCATATCCCAATGCGTTCTCCGGTTGGATTGAAGAGGCTGCAAAAGCAGGAGAGTACGAAGTGAACTATTCCGATCTCGCTAATTCGCAAATCGAATTTTTAAAGCAATATAGTGTTGATCTTCGTTCGCGCATTGAGCGAGTCCTTTCCCGCGATCCAAAGCCACATTCCTATAAGCGTATTTACAAGCACGATGGCAGGATGGTCCAGGCGATTCGAGGGTGGCGGATTTATTTTCGCGTAGAGGGTAAGACGGTAACTCTTGAAGAGATTCAAAGCGGATATTACGAAAATGCGATTTCCGAGAGTGCGAGGCTTTCTGATGCCGAAGCGCAAATCGCATTTCAATCTGCATTTAATGCGAACAGATCATAACTCCAACTTTGCCTGCTCTATAATCTTTGCCATCTTCAAATCCATTCCGCACAGCTTGTTCATTCGCGTCAGAAAATGATTCGACATTTCGGGCGTGAGCGATTTCGTTGTCGTATGAGGGAAGAAATAAATCGTTTCGAGTCCACGGTCGATCCAGTGCTTGATATGCTCGGCCCAGGCATCGATGCGGGTGAAATCGGTGGGATGAAGCTCATTGCCTTCGAAGCGAATGAACGTGGTCGGGGTGGTTAGGCCCATGTGGAGCACATCGCGGCGGCCTGGCGTGTCAGTGATGACCGTTCCGATCTTTCGCTTCCGCATTTCTTCGAAAAGATTATTCAGCACTTCGGGATTGGAGAACCAATCGGCGTGGCGCAGCTCGACAGAGAGCGGAAATGTGGAATCCCATTCGTCCAGGAAGTTCACGAGATCGTCGTAGCGGTTCGGGGAAAAAGTCGGATGAAGCTGAAGAAATACCGTTCCCAAATGATCTCCGAAGGCGCGCATGGCATCGTAAAATTGCTGGAGCGCATTTTTGTCGCGTCCCAGTGGCTTGACTTGACTAATCGGCTGCGACACTTTCGGACAAAAAATAAAATCTTTTGGAACCGCGCTTATCCATCCTTCCACGGTTTTGACGGAAGGAATGCGGTAGCCAGAGGCATTAAGTTCAACAATCCTGAATAGCTCGCCATAGAGCTTCAAATAATCTTTCGCTTTCGCGGATTTCGGATAAATCTTACCCGGAAATCCTTCATTGCCCCATTCGGCGAGGCCGGAATAAATATTCGGCTTTTTGACGGGTTTTCCTTTTAAGACCTTCGCCGTAATTGGATGGTCCGGCGGGAGCGAGAAGTCGATGCGGCTGACTTCGTCTAAGTGTCCAAATTTCATAGAATGCAAAATTACGACAATCGAACCGTTTTGGTGTTATATTTGATGTAGCTGTTATAGGCACCCATCAATCTCGGGCTTTATAACAACTAAAGCACCTATGCAACGCATAATCTGCCATTTGGATATGGACGCCTTCTTCGCCTCGGTGGAGGAGAAACACGATCCGAGCCTACGCGGGAAGCCGGTCCTCGTGGCCGCCGGCCCAATTGGGCGCGGGGCCGTGGCCTCCTGCAATTATGTGGCTCGGCGGCTGGGAGTAAAAACGGGGATGAGCACGGCCGAAGCAGTTCGAAATTTTCCGCAGGCTGTCGTTGTCCGCGCGAATTACGAGTGGTATCAGGAAGCGAGTGAGCAAATCCTGCGGATCATTTATCGCTTCACGCCCGATGTTGAACCGCTTAGTTTGGATGAGGCGTTTTTCGAACTCACACACGTAAGCCATCGCTGGCCCGATCCGCTCACTGCGGCGGAATCCATTCAGCGGACGATTGATGAGGAACTTGGTCTTGGCGCTTCGATTGGTATATCGAGCGGCAAGGGGCTCGCTAAAATCGCGAGCGATTTCAAGAAGCCGCATGGCATTACGGTCGTTCCATTTGGCTATGAAATGGACTGGATCGACCCGCTGCCGATCGAAGCCGTGCCAGGAGTTGGAAGTGCTACGCACCGGAAGCTCTCGGAACTTGGCATTGTGACCTGTGGAGATATTTGTAAACTCAACCTGGGATTGCTCCATAAGCTTTTGGGAAATGTGCATGGCACTTATTTATGGAACCTCGTTCATGGCTTGGATGAGCGGCCTCTTACGAAGCGCGGAGCGGCGAAATCTATCTCGCACCAAAGTACGCTGCAAAAAACAACGTCCGATAAAGATTATGTCGAATCGCTCCTGCTCTATATTGGGGAGCGTTGCCTTTGGCGTTTGCGAAAGAGCGGCATGAAAGCTCGCGGTCTTTCCATTTATATGCGGTTCGCCGATCAGCGTTATGCCCAGCGGGTAATTCATTTGAAGGAAGCTACACAATCCGAGCAAATTATTTTCCCGCTCGTTTCGCAAATGACTGGTGAGATATGGGCTTCGACTCCAAAGCCGCGGGTGACCTTCATCGGAGTCCATCTCGGTGATTTTGAACCCGCCACACCGCAGGAAAAATTATTCGTCGATAATACGGAAAAGAAAGAACGCCTTTCTCGCGTAATGTCCGGTATTCGAGAAAAATTTGGCGCGCCGATCGTGACCAGCGCGCGCACGTTCGGGTTGCATCACTCCTATCGCCTCGCCCAAGCAGGATTGTCATTCACCGTGATGAAAGTTGCCGAAGAGGAATCTGCCGAGATGACGAAGCGTGAGGCAATGGGTTATCTTCCAATGGAGATGGTGGAATAGCCGACGAACTCGATTTCTTCTGTTGCGTGTTGACGAAGGAATGATCCCAAAACTATTGAAACGAACGGTGATAATGTTGTTGCCCCAGCGCATCGCCGAATGGCTAAAAGCCCGCAGGTTCCGTAACATTTTCGACCGGTTTCGTAAGTCTGATTTTCCCGAGAGTCCCGTCTTTGAACGTCTGATCGTGCCTGGCGATACCGTACTCGATATAGGAGCGAATATTGGGGTGGTCGCTAAATTGTTGAAGGAACTTACAGGCCCTGCCGGGATGGTCCATAGTTATGAGCCGGTTCCCTATACCTTCCGGATTCTTCGCGATAATATTATTCGAATCGGCGCGACCAATGTGACCTGTCATCCATTCGCCATCAGCGATTCCGATGGCACAGCGACGATCGAAATACCAACATTTGCCGAGACGCCCAGCAAGAAAAGTGTTAACTCCGGGTCCTTCGGGCGCCTGCGGAATTATTATGGCGCCTTTCTGACGCGCGATAATGCTTTGACATCAAACCACGATCGTTATGTGGTCGAGACTCGATCCATTGACAGCCTTTTTTCGACCGGTTCGGAACGAATCAGTTTCATCAAATGCGATGCGGAAGGTTTCGAATTCGAGTGTATGCTCGGCGCGAAAGCATTGCTTGAACGAGATCACCCGGCCTTGTTCATTGAACTCTGTTCCGACCCGGAGGAAGAGGGAACTCCAACATGGAACATGACCGACTTTCTCGCGGGTTTTGGATATTCGCCTTATTTATTCGAAGGTGGAATTCTTCAGCCGAGGCAGCGGGGAAGTTCCGCACGGCTTCCATCGCTGCACGATGTCGATTATTTTTATTTGACTTTAGAGCATTATCAAAAAGCAACAGTAGGTTCTCATGTTCGGCTGTGAGGGATTTGGTATGAATTAGTGTGACTTTTCTTCCGTTCAGTAGTCTTCTGTATAAACAATGGATAAGAAGTTCATTTGGATTGAGATGCGAGTGATTTCGCCACTTCTTTTAGCGGCAGTGCTTGGCATTGCGGGTAGTGTCCATGCACAGTCCACAGGAATTACGGCGCGAATGCTCTTCCCACCGAGAAATTACGAACTTGCCCTCGGCGATACGATTACGCCGGTCGCGCGCGTTAGGAACGGAAATGCGACGGCTTCCGCGCCGTTCGAATTGCATTACCGCATTCGAAATATTGTAACCAATCTCACAGTATATGACGACTCGCTCCCGGTTCCATCCCTCGGGCCCGGCGATAGTATCACGGAAGTATTCGGACCCTACGCATCCAATGCTAACATCCTGAAAGAGTTGGGTTCCTTCCATGCCTGTATTACAATTGGAGCCGATTCCACCGATCCATACTGCACTCGATTTTTTGGCGTCCGCCGAACATCGGTCCCATATCGCGATCCATCGAATAGTTACAGCCATACGGTAATTGCCGATATTCCCGATCAGACGCTCTGGATTTCGGAAGGGACAACCGTCGTCGATGGAGAGGATTCGACGTGGGATCCGCCGCCGCCACGCGACGGCGGCATTGGCGATGGTCCCGATTCTTTGCATTCCCCCGTAATGCGTCTTGATCGAAAAGATGAGGCGGAAAATTTCTATTCGGGCAGTGGTGTGGGGGATACGCTTACGAGTTTCCCGATTAACTTGCAAGGGAAGACGAAGATAGTCTTTCATTTCGATTACATGCGGGCTGGCCGCAATCATTATCCGTTGGGATGGGACGATTCTTTGATGATCGGGCCGGAGAGCACCATTCTCGATAGCGCCGGAAGTGTCATTCGTTCCGGTGATTCCTTGATACTCGAATTCAAAAAGCCCTCGGCGCCAGAGGTGAATCCTTCCCCTAATGATTGGAACGAAATGGCCGCCATCGACGGCGGGCATGATTTCGAATTCAAGTCCTTTTACGCGCGGCCGGTGCCCGGCGGGTGGCACATTCGAATCGATAACGATACCAGCTTCTTGGCCGACACTTCGAATTACTTCACCGCCGGTTTTCGCTTTCGTTTTCGGCTGAAGGCAAGTGACAATGGGCTGCAATCTTCGCTACCCATCGATGACGCCGATCCCTGGTATATTGATAATCCAACAGTGGAAGTTCCCCTTGTGCCGGAGCTTGAGGTTCGCTGGGTACGCGTGGTGAATCCTTACACGAAGGTGCCGCTTTCGCAAGCGAATTTTCCGGTTTACGTGAATATTCTTAATAGCAATTACGATGTCAATATCGCCGTTCCTTTTCTTGTTGAGATCCATGGTCCGCAGGGTAATTTGGTTTATTCACAGCGCGTAATCCTGAACACTTTGGCGACAGGTGCCGATACGGCGCTGGAATTTCCCAATTGGGATGCTTCCAGTCAAATGCCTTATGCGGGCGGTGAATACCTGGTCTCGGCCTCTCTCGATCAGGCCGGTTATGATTCCTATAATCAGGATAACCAAACCTATTCGAAATTTTTCTTAAATGTTGAATCCGGCCCCGACGCGATTCAGGAATTTGCATGGGACGACGCCGGGCTTACGCCGCAACCGGGAGTAGGAAACGATATTCCAAAACTCACCGGTATTCTCCGCTCGGGCATCGGCTTCAACGATACGTCCGGAAGCTTTGCGATGAAATTCCAACTAACGCGGACGGACACACTTTATGGTGTGAGAGCATTTTTCAGTAACGACGATGTAAGCCCTGACTACACCCATATCTCGATTCTGAAGGGCGATTCCAATTCCTGCATACCGCTCGATACGGTGAGCCAGCCGGGAGTACAAAGCACCATGTTCGCCCAGATTGGAGGCAATGCGTTCAATCAATTCTGGCCCTATTATTTTCCGAAGCCAATAGTGCTGCCAGCGGGAATCTATTGGGCAGCAGTGAGCCAAATTGCTCCTCGTTGCATGCAGCTTGGTGGAGACATTTCACGGGGTGGTGGACAGCTTGCATCCGTATTAAGCACATTCCCTCGAATCGGCTCGACATATAGTTCTGATCTGTATGGTACGCAGTGGGGATCGGAACCTGCTGATAATAGTGGCAACATGCGCTGCACGTTCGCTGTCGAAATACCCGCAGGCAGTGGCAACTGGAAGCCCATGATGCCGGATTCCGGTTTGTGGCCGACAATGGATTCGTCATATCCGTTGTTTTGGCATTTTCTACCAAACCTTGATAGGATGCCATGGAATGGCGCTGGAACTTACTTGCCGATGATTCGGCCAATGATCGGGCAGTTTTTCAGTCCTCCATCCGGGATCTCAGCCACTTCGGCCATGCCAATGTTCGGCCTTGTTGCAAACTATCCCAATCCTTTCGATCCTACGTCAACCTCAACCACGATCACTTTTACGCTGCCCAAGCAGTCTGCGGTTTCTCTTATTGTTAGCAATACCCTCGGAGATGTGGTGAAGACGCTGGTGAATTCTACTTTCTCCGCGGGACCTCACTCGGTTGGGTGGGATGGGCGTGACGAGCGGGGCGCGATGGTCCCGCCGGGAGTGTACTTTGTCCGGTTGTTTTCCCTTGATAGCCGCGCTATGTCTAAGATTATTGTATCGGAATGAGGAGGGTTATCTGCATCGGCCGTTTGATGAAACTCGCCTTCGAAAATGAAATCCTGTTCATTTTTTCTTTTTCTTTGTTAGAAATCGCTGAATGGGGCATTATACTTTTGTCGAAACAGTTATTTTTCGAGCCAAAGGGAAACTCTCGCGCCGGTTCGGTGTTTCCGGACTTTCCGCAAGAGCACCGTCATTTTTCATATTAATTCCATTCCACGCCGTTGAAGAAATTATTTCCATCTATTAGTTTTGTTTGTTTGGGCGTACTGATAATGGCGAGTTCCGCACTCGCACAGAAACACACACCCACGCAGATGCCATCCAACGTCGAAGAGAACCATGCGGCGGAAGCGGCCGAATGGCTCGCGCACTTCATCAATCCGATGGACGAGGCAAACTATGATAGCCTTCGGCTGATCGGTTACGAGCAAATTCGTAACATGGATAATCACTATGCCATGAAAGCCACTTCGAGCGCGGCTTGGGTAGAAGTGGCGAAATCTCAGGAGGGGCGTGTAAGCGGACGGCCCACGGGGATTGCATTCGATCCGAATGGTCCCATGTACCTTGCCACGACGACCGGCGGCCTCTGGAAGACAACGAATAACGGGCAAAATTGGTCATCCATGAGCGATACCTGGAAAACCCTCGATGTAGGAGGGGTCGCTGTTGATCCTGAAAATCCCCAGGTAGTCTATGCAGGAACGGGTATTCACTTGGGAGATCTTGGCGGCTCGGGGGATAATGGCGGCGTCGGCGTTTATAAGTCGGTCGATGGCGGCCTCAATTGGGTGCTTTTGGATAGCACCGGGACCAAGAATGGCTTAGTGACTACGCAAATGGAAGTTAATCCTGCGGATGGTGCGCTCGTTTATCGCGCAACGACCGCCGGTGTTCGCATGTCGTTCAATGCCGGACAAACGTGGACAAGCGTTGCCCAACTTGGCACATTTACTACTCTTGTGATCGATCCGCTGAACCCTGCGGTAATTTATGCAGCAGGCGGAAGCCAGATTAAAAAATCGACCGATTCTGGTTTCACATGGACGGCGTTGCCCACCGGGTACCCGACCGGCCCCTTGATGGTGCTCGGTATGTCCCGCGTTTCCTCCGACTCGATTTATCTGAGCACGGGAAATTCTGGAACGCTCGCGCTTTCAACGGATGCCGGTCAAACTTGGAAGACCATGTCCAATTCATCGGATTATTTAGGGCAACAGCCGTATTACGCAAATGGAATGGCAGTCAACCCCACGAACCCTTCCATCGTCGTCGCGGGCGGTCTCGATATTTATTCCTCTTCGCATGGCGGTTCGAATCTGTCCAAAATAACGAATTGGCAGGCCGATCCCGCAAGTTCGGACTATGCGCATGCCGATATTCACATGCTCAAGTATAATCCTTATACGAAAGTGCTCTTTGCGCTCACTGACGGTGGAGTTTTTTATAGCGCCAACAATGGGAATTCCTGGTCGCAGAATATGAATGCCGATCTGGGCACGCTGCTATTCGTCGGCGGGGATATGGCGCTCGATGCAAATACCGGCAAGCCCAGCTTCTTCGCGGCCGGAGCGCAGGATAATGGGCTGAACGCCTTCACCGTCGGTCAGGACCAGAACTGGCGCTCCGTTCGTGGCGGCGATGGCGGGACGATGTTCGTTTCTCCCGCCGATGGGCAAACAACGTATGGGACCTACGTTAACGCAACACTCTACCGTTCTCAGGACCGTGGCACGGACTGGGAAGGCGGCTCCGGAGCTGATCCAAACGACCCTTATAATATTCTCGGCTCCGCGATCGGTCAAGAAGGCGCTCCCTTTTATATCGAGTATGATGTTTGGGACCAGGACCCGAATGTCGTGGCGGTCTGCGGTGCTACAAATCTGTTTCTCTCCACCGACGGCGGCAGTGGCGGTCCTGCTGATTTCCCGAGAGTAACGGGTCCTGGTACGTCTATCACTCTAGCTGGTCGCGCGTCGACCGTCCATATTGCGAAAGCGGATGATTCGTACATGTATCTTGGAACGTCGGCAAATGCGCTTTATTATAGCCAGGATCAGGGGCAAACCTGGACGAAATCTACGAATCCCACCAGTTTTGGCGGCATGCCGACCGGAATTACTACCGACCCGAATGACGCGACTCATGTCTATATGACCGTCGGGGGTTTGACTTCTAAACACTTCTGGGTCTCGACCGATAATGGGGCAGACTGGACCGCGCCGGCGACCAACCTGCCAACAAACTTAACGTACCGCCGCGTTGCGGTCGATAATAATGGTATTATCTATGTCGGTAACGATTACGGCGTACTTCGCTCTGGCGATGGTGGCAAAACATGGTATTCGGTCGCAGATGGCCTTCCAATGACAATAGTCACTTCGCTGCGGGTCCATGGAAATTTCCTTTCCGCGACCACCTATGGACGAGGAATGTTTTATGTCGATCTTTCACAGCTTCCTCCGGTGCCAACATCGAATGGCGCGGTTGCTGTCACGACGGCTCCGAATTCCGGCTTGGCGATACGTGCGATTTATCCGAGTGTGGTAACATCCGCAGCGCCCCGCTCGATGATCGACTATACTGTTGCCAACAACGACCAGATGACATTAGCGCTTTACGATGTGCTGGGCCGTCAGGAGCGTATGCTGGTGAATCAATTTGCAACAAAGGGCGAACATGAGGTCGCTGCTGATCTTTCCGGTCTGGCGCCAGGACAGCATTATGTGGTGCTCGTCTCTGGTGGCGTTTCAGTCACAAAGCCGATTACTATCGAATAAAAAATTTCCTCCCCGAAGGGGAGAGGGTTAGGGTAAGGGAATTGTTCAAAAGGCCAGTGAAGAACTGGCCTTTTTCATTTCGGGTACTGATCGAAGCGGTCTCGCGTGGGGGGCGGGATGCTCGCGCTCGTCTTGCCGAACTGGTCCAACTTCGTCCGCATACCTTATTGCCCTATGCCCGGGAACTTGCTGCACTCCTCGATTCGACACGCGCTCCGGTTCGCAAAGCATCCATCGAAACTCTTGCGGCGCTCTCACGCGTCTCTCCGGCGGCGATGGCATTCCTGCTTCCCAAACTTCATGCGCTGCTTGCGAATGAGCCGCAGAATGTCGTGGTTAACCACGCGATTGAAATTCTGACGAATTATGGAAAAACGAGTGCCCAGGCCGCGAGGAAGGTAATCCCTATTCTTCGGACGCTTGGAGATGAGAATGCAAAGCGTGTCAAAAAAGCGCTCGAGGAGTTGATGTCCGGGCCGCTATAGCAAGGCTATGAACTTCGTGTTTGCTTATCCAAAAAAGCATCGAGCGCCCGGCGGGTGAAGGCTTCGATCTCCACGATCGTGTGATCGGAATGGGGCCGGATAAAGCGAAAGGAGGTCGTCTCTCCGATAGCGAAATCCGCATCGATGGTAAGCGCTTCGAGCAGGCGCGCTTCGAGGAAATCGCGCCACGCGCGGAGTGTTTCATCTGCAATGGGAAGAGGAGCACCATGCTTTCGAAGCCAGTC
>Ga0207664_10000115_pt1 | contig 70933 bp, 58 predicted proteins | sample LARL83metaG_FD_184349 | JGI IMG/M metagenome (GOLD analysis project Ga0207664, IMG submission 184349) | Corn, switchgrass and miscanthus rhizosphere microbial communities from Kellogg Biological Station, Michigan, USA - LAR L8-3 metaG... | ecosystem: Host-associated > Plants > Roots >...
TACATTGCGCCGCATTCTACAAACGGGCCGTCCCTAACGGGACTGTCACACGAAGCACCGTAGGTGCGGCCCGTTTGTAGCAATCGCGTTTCCAAACGATATTCAAACCCCGTAGGGGTGGCCGCTTCAAGCATCGTCGGCGATGCTTTTCGCGGCAGTGGCACAAACGTCGGTTTTTGAAATGGTGATGTCGAATTGGGGCATGGGATAATGTTAGTCGTGGAATGTGGTGGTGTGCATTTTCCCCGGACATTTATACCCCACCACATTGTTATTTCTCAATGAAGAGTATGTGGTGGTGTGCATTTGTCCTGGACATTTACACCCCACCACATAGTCTTTTCTTAATAAATACTATGTGGTGGGGTAATAATATTTATATATTACCCCCACCCACCACATCGCACATCGCTCTTCGATAAACGCCTCGGCCCACACGAACCAAATTGCGACTTACGATAGTCATTGCGTGGCTACGATCTGAAATGCCTAGGCTCTCTTTCAGATATTCGAGGCACTCCTTCGTCGTGACTGTTCTTCATAGGCTTCGGGGTAAAAGTCCACCGCTCCACTTCCCCGGCAATGTAGAGCGGTGGACTTTCTCGGGGTCGTATTCCCCACACGAGAGTCAGCGGGGCAGTACGGCTACGCTGGCCGAAGAAAAGGTCTGATCGTGATTGTGGTGGTGCGGTTAATACCGGCACATACCCACCCCACCACATACAGTATTCATAGAGATATGTGGTGTGGTAATAATATTCTATATATTACCACCCCACCACATCGGCTTCTTTCTAAAGTCCACCACTCCACTTTCCCCGGCATTTCAGAGCGGTGGACTTTCTCGGGGTAGTATTACCCACACGACAATCAGCGGGGCTTTCTCCACGGTGGGAACCGGGAGTATGCGCTCTTAAAGAGAGCAGTATTCACATTAATAATACACTGCTACGAAAAAGATAGCTCGATTATTGCTCCTTCGACGATGAACAAACCCCATCATGATGACCTACATTTTCTCCATTCAAATGAACGGTTGGAATATCTACCGGCTTCAGGACCAAGTGGCTGAAATAGCGAGCGGAATTTTAACGGAAGCCGAGGCTTTGGAAATCGTCTTAGATTACGCGAAGCAAAATGTCCCCTCCGAAGTGATGCGCATCAGCGAAAAAGGAGAAAGTAGTGTGATCGCTACCTTCGAAGAGGAATCCTGATACCATCGGGGCTACAACGATGGCGCTGCTAATGGAAATCGGCGATTCCTAATGCTGTTGCATCCGCTCCACCCATTCCTTGAAGGACTGCATGAACGCGGTGAGGAATGTGCGTGTGGCTTCGTCGGTCAGTTTGCCGTTGGCGTCGAATTTATCGGCGCAGCGCTGGAGGATGATTTCGGGGCGGTTCATCGGAATAAGATTGACGAACACGCACGATTGCCGCAAATGATATTGCGCTTTCGATCCGCCGCCCATGCCGGTCGAGGCGGACATCATCGCGCACGGCTTGCCATTGAACGGATTTTCTTTCGGTGGCCGCGAAGCCCAATCGATCGCGTTCTTCAGCACACCGGGCATGGAGTAATTATATTCGGGCGTCGCAAACAGGAGCGCGTCGGCGTTTCGGATTTGCTCTTTGAACCGCCGGACCTGCGGCGGAATCCCGGCATTCTCGACATCCTGATTATAGAGTGGAAAATCCCCGATCTCTGCCGTCTCGAATTGGACTCCTTCGGGCGCGAGTTCGATCGCGGCCGCGAGCAGCATTCGATTGAACGATGCTTTGCGCAGGCTGCCGAGAAGGGCCAGAACCTGGATTACGCGGATTGGATGGATTTGCTGGATTTCTTCTGCCATTTCAAAATTCTTCGATGTCCGAGCCATTCAGAGTGTAGCACTCATTGCTTCCGAAGTGCTTTTGAATTAATCAGCCGTTTTACTTGAAGGCTTTTGCTTCCAAAGTTAATAAGGAGTCCTACTCGCAGTTTAAATGCTTCCAAATAATTTTTAGCCTGAGCAAGATGCACGTCTTCCAATGTTTCGATTGCTTTGAGCTCAACGGGAATTCTATCCGCAATTAAAAAGTCTACTCGGCGCGAGCCGATTTTTTGTTCGTCGTAAAAAATTGGCATTTCGAATTCGCGAGCGAATAAAATCGATGCTTTGCTCATTTCGATTTCAAGCGCATTCTGATAAATAATTTCCTGGAAACCACATCCCAAGTAGCTATGTACGCGCATGGCACACCCGATGACGATACCCGTTACATCGCTATCTTCCATAGTTAGTCCGCTTTTCTGGACTATACATTCCTGAAATCCCTAAAAGGCACTTTGGAGTATTTGCTTTGCCGTTAGACGATAAAAAAACGTCTTTCCGATAGTAATCCTAAAAATCCATCCAATCCGCGTAATCCAGGTTCTGATTTACGCTAAATCGAAAAGCAGGAATTCGGCCTCGCCATTTTCCGGCGCGAGGATTCGGATTTCATGTTCCTCTTCGAGTGCGAGGCTATCACCATGATCCAAGGGAATATCGTTTACCACAATCTTGCCCCGCGCCACCTGCAAAAACCCGGCGCGGCCTTCGATAAAATGATGGGTGATCTCCGCGCCGTCGGAAACAACGCTGGCGTAAAGCGTGGCATCCTGATGAATGGTGAGGCTATCGTTACGGCCATCGTGCGAGGCAATGCGGCAGAGCGTGTTATGCTTCTCCTGATCGTGGAAGGTGCGCTGTTCATAGCTTGGTTTGAGTCCGGCCCGCGCGGGGTGCATCCAAATTTGGAGCAGATGGACCGGCTCCGCAAAGGAATTGAATTCGCTATGGACGATTCCTGTACCGGCGGTCATGCGCTGCACGTCTCCGGCGCTAATGACGCCGGAGTTGCCCATGGAGTCCTCATGTTTGATCGCGCCGGAGAGGATATAGGTGAGGATCTCCATATCGCGGTGTGGGTGCATTCCGAATCCCTTGCCGCCCGCAATTCGATCCTCATTGATAACGCGAAGGGAATGAAATTGAGTGTTCGCGGGATCGTAGTAATCGGCGAAGGAAAACGTGTGGTACGTTTTGAGCCAGCCATGATCGAAATGGCCGCGCTCGTTGGATGGACGTTTGGTGAGCATGATGACATCCCTCTTAAAGTTCGGAACCCCCTCCATTTCAAGGAGCTTTCAAAAGATAACCCCCTCCATTTCAATGGAGCTTTCAAAAGATAGCCCCCTCCATTTCAAGGAGCTTTCAAAAGATAACCCCTCCATTTCAAGGAGCTTTCAAAAGATAACCCCCTCCATTTCAAGGAGCTTTCAAAAGATAACCCCCTCCATTTCAATGGAGCTTTCAAAAGATAACCCCCTCCTTTTCAAGGAGGGGGTAGGGGGTGGTTACGCTCCTGAGGTAGGACTTGAACCTACGACCCTCTGATTAACAGTCAGATGCTCTAACCAACTGAGCTACTCAGGAATAATCAAGAATGAAGCGTTGGAATTCACTCTAATTCGAGGCGGGAAGAACAGGCCGAATAGCATACACGGTTCCTCGCTCGCTTCTCCTCACAGCGAATATTTCTTCCGTTTCCGCCAGAGTGTGGCACTATCGATTTTCAGGACGCGGGCAGCTTCTTCGAGACTTGAAGTCCGGCGGATGACCTGCGCGATGTAATCGCGCTCGACCTCTTCGAGCGAGCGGAGCGCGGCGGTGCCATCCTCGGGTGCGGGATAGTCTATGACGTCCGCGCTTCGGCTTCCGATGTGCGCGGGGAGATCTTCGAATTCAATCGTTCGGCGATTTCCGGCCAGAACGGAGGCCCGGAGCATCGTATTTTCAAGTTCGCGAACGTTACCCCGCCAATCATATTCCAAAAGCGATGTCCGAACCGCTTCGGAAATTTCCGGCGGCGTTTTCGATGCACCGGCTACAAACGCTTCGGCAAGCGGCATAATATCCTCCCGGCGAAGCCGCAGCGGTGGAATGAGGAGCCGCACGCCGCTCAAGCGGTAAAATAAATCTTCACGAAACTCGCCGCGCGTAATCGCTTCTTCCAGGTTGCGATTCGTTGCGGCGATAATGCGGACATCGGCAAAGCGGGTTTCGTTTTCGCCTACACGCTGAAATTCCCGGCTCTGCAAAAATCGGAGGAGCTTGGCCTGCATTGCGAGCGGGATCTCGCCAATTTCATCTAAAAAAAGCGTACCGCCATTTGCCGCTTCGACGCGGCCCACGCGGTCCTTCAACGCACCAGTGAACGCGCCTTTTACATGTCCGAATAATTCCGATTCGATCAGTTCGGCCGAAAGCGCGGCGCAGTTCAGCTTTACAATCGGCTTACCGGCACGCTCGCTTCGCGTATGAATAAAATCCGCGACTAATTCTTTTCCTGTTCCCGTCTCGCCTTCGATGAGCACGGTGAGCGGCGAATTCGCCACGCGTTCCGCCATCCGGAGCACGCCAAGATAGGTCGGGTTTTGTGTGATGATCTCGCTCGTGGCATGGGAAGCGGATTGTATCGCATGGGACTTCATCACGCGTTCGACAAAGTCGGTGAGCTCCTTTAGCTCGAATGGTTTCTGGAGATAATCGTAGGCACCCAGCTTCATCGCCGCGACCGCCGTATCGACCGTGCCATGCGCGGTGATGATAACGACGGTCAAATCCGGCATACGGCGGTGCAACTCTCGCATCAGCGTAATGCCGTTCATCGGAAACATCATGAGGTCGATAAAAGCAACATCGTATTCCTTTGCGCCAAACAAATCTTTGTCGATTTCCCGAAGGGCGGCTTCGGCGTCCTGAAACGCAACGACCTCGTAGCCAAACGCCGTGAGACCGATCGACATGGTCTTTACAATGTGCGGCTCATCATCGACAATTAGAAGGCGTCCCTTCATGCGACCTCCTCCGGTTCGGGAATCCGTTCAAGATGGAACCGAACGGTAAACGTACTTCCCTTCCCGACTTCGCTTTCGAGTTCCACCCCGCCGTCATACCGCGCCGCGATCTCCCGGACGATCGCCAGCCCCAGGCCGACCGAGCCAGGCGTGCTCATATCCCGATGTTTTATTTGCACGAACTTTTCGAATATCCGCTTCTGGTTTTCGGGTGCAATGCCGATTCCGGTATCGCTGACGCGAAGTGTGAGTTCGTGCTCGAAGGCATTCCACTCCGCGGCAATCGACACGGTGCCGCCCATCGGAGTATATTTTAGAGCGTTCGAAAGCAAATTCGTAAGCACACTGGTAAAATGTTCGTGAGAAATTCGAAAACGGCCTCGGACAATTTCATTCGCAGTCAGTACAACGCCGCGCTCCAGATAGAGGGGCCGCATCGAGCGCAATAATTCTTCGACCGTCGCGCTTACGTCGATCTCTTCCTCGGCAGCGCGTGAGACCTCCGTAACACTTTCGAGCCGCGAAAGGGTAAGCAAATCGCGAATGAGCTTCGCCAGCCGGCGCGCGTCGGCTTTGGATGCGCCGATAATATCGTGCTGTTCCGCATTGAGGCGGCCGATCAATTCATCGCCCAAAATATCGAGCGACATGGTCATCGAGGTGAGCGGCGTTCGAAACTCGTGCGACACTTTCGCGATGAAGTCGGACTTCATTTGGTCAAGCTCCTTGAAATGCGTGATGTCCGTAAAAAGAACCAGGATCCCGGCCATCGGTTCGTTCCCAATTCCCGTGGACGGCGCGTTCGTAAGGATGCGGCCCACGCGAATCCGGTAATGCCGCATTGAACCATGAAGAGGAATCGAAACGATGGGAGGCGCAGTGACCATTTCTTCCACCAACTCCGGCTTCGTCAGTGTTCTCGCCGCATGTTCGAGTGCTCGTTCTACATTTTTTCTCACAAATTTATCGCGGAAAAGCTGACCCAAAGGATGACCGAGTGCGCTGGCGTGGCGAGCACCTGTTAATTCCTCCGCGGCTCGATTCAAATGCAGCAGCCTTCCTCCGGCATCGAAAAGCAACAGCGGATCGTCGATCGATTCGATGATGGCTTCCGATTTTTGCTTTTCGCGGACGATCTCGCTCACGTTCATCGCTTCGAATTCGCGCAGCCGTTCGGTTAACCGGTTGAATTCAAATCCCAAGTCTGCAATTTCATCCGCGCCATGAATAGGAATGCGAGTATCAAGATGCCCGCCACGTAGCTCTTTGACCTGATCGGTGAGTTCCCGCAACGGTTGGATTGTTCTTTGTGCAATGATATAGCTCCCTATGAACCCAACAGCTAACGCAATAGCTGCCACGAAGATAACACCCAGGGTCGATTCTTTCGCTCGCGCTTTCGCAGTCAATTTCGCTGTTTGGAACGCATTGAAATTCACCTCTTGCAATGCGAGATTGCGGGCGCGAAGCGTATCGATTTCCCGTTCCAACGTATCTTCATAAAACCTTCGCGCGACGAGCGGATGGTGTAAGGCAACGCCGTAAAAAAATTCCAAATGCGATCGATAATGATCCCATCGTGTTTCGATGTCGTTTAAGAAAGTGGAGGAGGAATCCTGCGGCGCGCTCGCAGCCCAGGCACTCTGCAGCGCATAGTAAAAGTGAGCCGGTTCTTCCGCCAGGACCGGGCCTGCATCGAGCGTGTCCCCCGTGAGCATACGAAGCTCCGCCTCGTCGATGCGTACGAGGCTTTCGTACATGCCGGTATTTGCAAGGCTCTGTTCCGCGCTACGTTCGACCGCGCCGCTCGTCGCCTCCGCTAAGGATGCCAGCGAATAGATCGCATAGCCGCCCAAGCCCACCAGCAGTAGCAGGATAAGCAAAAAGCCGGCAAACACTTTCGCGCGAAGCGTAGTAAACATTCCACCCTCTCAACCATGTGGACGCGGGAATATATTCCCGGCCAACTCACCCCTCGAAATCCTTCACGAACCGTTTTGTTTGTTCCGCATATCCCATCGATAAATAAAACCGGTGCGCTTGCTTGCGTTGGTGGCATCCCGGATCGTGACTTCTATACTTATACTTCTACTTCCTCCAGTGCGTTAGGAAGAGCAGAGGAATAGATTTCGAACAGTTCCCTTACGGATTCGTCTATGACAGTTCCAATACGGAGCCGGCTTCCTCCAACTTTTCCAAGACGCTCGGCTTGGACATCGTGGGCAGTGGCAATCTTTGCTATTTCAGTCAGGTCTTCTTCTCTTGCAGAAAGGATCACCATTCCTTGCCGTTCGCCAAAAAGCGAAGCATCGATTCTATGAGTGCCGTTAGGTGCTTCGACCGTGGCACCCATTGGCCGCTCCGTGCTTTGTCCGAAGCAGCATTCCGCCAGAGATACGGCGAAGCCACCTTCACTAATGTCATGCGCGGAATGAAGAAGCCGCTTATCCGCAAGCCCCACAAGAGTTCGAACCAGCGCTGCTTGTTTCTCTAAATTGCAGGAAGGCGCGGTTCCCAAAACATCTCCGGTCCTTTGAAAGAGATATTCGCTCCCTCCAAATCCATCTGAATCGTCGAAACTATCCGTTACCGCAAGCAGCAGAATAGCATCTCCTTCCTGATGAAAGTCGCTGGGAACCACTTTCGTAATATCTTCAATGAGACCGATCATTCCGATCGTTGGGGTTGGAAAAATCGCCCCACCGGGGCTCTCATTATAAAAACTAACGTTCCCGCCTGTCACCGGAGTGCTGAATGCTTTGCAGGCCTCTCCCATACCGCGAACCGCTTCTGTGAATTGATAATATACTTCAGGATCGTAAGGATTGCCAAAGTTCAGGCAATTGGTTACACCAATCGGCGTTGCGCCGGTACACGCGATATTGCGTGCTGCTTCCGCGACGGCAATCGTTCCGCCGCGATAGGGATCGAGATACACATACCGTGAGTTGCAATCCGTTTTCATCGCGAGTCCCTTGGTAGTCCCCTTGACGCGGACAACGGCGGCGTCGCCGCCGATGAGGTAAAGCGAATTCGTTCGCACCATCGAATCGTATTGCTCGAACACCCACCGCTTCGAAGCGATATTTGGCGAGCCGAGTAATTCGCGGAGCATACGGCCTGCATCGTCCACATCCGAGAGCATGCTAACATCGAACGAATTCACGTGCGCAAGATATTCGGGCTTCTGCGATTCCCGATGATAGACGGGCGTCATATCGCCTCCCAACGCTAACGCATTCGCGGGAATATCGGCGACCCGCTCTCCTCGGTAGTCGATCGCAATATGGCCCGTATTGGTCACCGTGCCAATAATCTCCGCCTGTAAATCCCATTTTGTAAAGATTGCCTGAATCGCTTGAACATTTTCCGGCCTTACTACGACGAGCATCCGCTCCTGCGATTCCGAAAGCATAATTTCGAAGGCTGTCATGCTGGCTTCGCGCAACGGAACTTTGCCCAGGTCGATGGCCATCCCGGTTCCCGCTTTGGCACTCATCTCTGAAGTGCAGCAACTAATTCCTGCTGCGCCCATATCTTGCATTCCGACGACAAGACCTGCCGCGATGGCTTCGAGCGTGGCTTCGAGCAATAATTTTTCCGCGAAGGGATCGCCCACTTGCACCGTGGGCCGCAGCGATTCCGCCGCTTCACTAAAGACGGCGCTTGCAAGTAAACTCGCGCCATGAATGCCATCCCGGCCCGTGCGTGAGCCGACAATCATGACCACGTTCCCAACTCCTTCCGCCGTCGCGCTCACGGTTTTGCCATGTTCCACAATGCCCACGGCCATCGCATTCACTAACGGATTTCCCTGATAGCAGTCCTCAAAATATACTTCCCCTCCCACCGTCGGCACGCCGAACGAGTTACCATAGTCGCCGATGCCATGCACGACACCGCGCACGAGAAACTTCGTGCGTTCCAATTCCCCATCCTCCGAGAGGGAGCCACCCATCAGCCCCCTCCTATTCCGCTTCGCTGCATAGGAGGGGGAGTGAAGAGAACCAAACCGAAGCGAATTCAGCGCCGCAATCGGCCGCGCGCCCATCGTAAAAATGTCGCGCAAAATGCCCCCGACGCCCGTTGCCGCTCCTTGATATGGCTCAACCGCGGAAGGATGATTGTGCGATTCGATCTTAAACGCCACGGCGAGTCCATCTCCAATATCAACCAAACCCGCATTCTCCTCCCCCGCTTCCACCAGAAGGCGTCCACCCTTTCGCGGCAGCGTTTTAATAATAGCGATGCTATTTTTATACGAGCAGTGCTCGCTCCACATCACGGAAAAAATCCCAAGCTCGGTGTAAGTGGGGATGCGACCCGCGAGTATCGTTATAATTTTGTCAAACTCCTCGCTGAGCAATCCTAATTCAAGGGCAATAGCGCGGGCGTCTTCGAGAGTCGTTATGGTGTCATGCATTCTGGCGAGGTAAACAATTTTTGAAAATCAAAAGTGACAAGTTTGTGCGTTACGGTGTAACAAACACCCCTCTAGCGTGTTATTGATAGTATGAGTCCACTGAAATAAGCTTTTTCACTGAAGGTGTGTGGGTGGTAAGCTGAACAGCAAAAGCCACCTGCCGAGTCCAGAACAGAGAGGAGAATGTTTCAGAGTGCTCCGCAATGTGTTTTATTCCCTAAATTACATTTTTTCTTCAACCATGAAATCCCTCATTTCCGCTTCCACGACGGTTTTTTTGGTATTAGCGATTCTTGCCGGTGCAGCGGCGGCGCAAGGTGTTACCTCCTCGGGTACCGATTATTGGCTCGGCTTCATGCCGAACGGCGCTGGGACCGGCACTACCGATGTTGAGGAGAATCTCTTCATCGCGAGTAACTCCTATAATGCCGTCTGCATCACGATCCCGGGAAGAGAGAGTGATACAATCCTTTTATCGCCCGGGCAAATCTATGATTTCCCGCTGGCGAACTTTATGACCTCCATGCCGGAGACCCCAACGGATAACGCGATCCACATTTCGAGCACAAGCCCGATAACCGTCTATGGTTACTCTACTTGGACCAACCCAAGTGGAATCGGCGACTCTCCCGATGGCTATCTGGGGCTCCCAATCGAGGACTATGGCACAGAGTATTACACCGTCAATTTTCCGGACAATTTCACCTTTGGCAATATGCCCGGCGAGTTCCTCATCATTTCGCCATACGATAGCACGGTAGTAACTATTACTACCGCCGCCGAGACTAAAACAGGCCGCCCGTCGGGCACACCCTGGAATGTCACACTCCAAAAAGGCCAAACCTACCTCGTCCAATCTCCAGGAACGGATTTTGGTAAGAATGATCTGACTGGCTCACTCCTCAAGAGCACGAAACCGATCGCCGTTATCTCGGGCCATCAGATTTCGTCGGTTCCGACAGATCATGGCTACGGCGCGGACCATCTCATCGAGATGGTGCCATCGGCTGATAAGTGGGGTACGCAATATTTTGATGAACCAATGGCGGGAAAAACGGTTTGTGGCGATTATATTCGAATTCTTTCGGCTGAAAATGATAACCAGATCACATACAACGGCGCTGGCCCGATTGTACTAGACTCCGGCCAATATAGCGACATTTCACAACAGACCGTGCCGATGGTCTTCACCTCGACCAATCATAAGCGGTTTATTGTCGCGCAATACTCCTATTCTCAAGGATATGATGGCGATCCAGGCGTTTCGGACCCCTGGATGGTACTCTTCACACCGCAAGAGCAATTCGAAAAGGAGATGATCTTCCGCTTTCCGACCTCCTCGCGCGGCCCTTTTACGAATTATGTGACCTTCATCTCGCGTGAGGACTCCATTTCGATGATCACCATCGATGGGCTGCCGATTTCGAGCTATCCCGTAACCGGGAACGAAACATTCCCAAACACGGACCCCCTCATGGGGGCCATTCGTGTGGAGCTGCCCGATGGCGTGCGCGATAATGTTGCCGTAAGTCCGGCACCGTTCGGCGCGTATCAATATGGTTTTTCGGATCACGAAGGGTATGGCTGGCCAGCCGGAATGTCGCAACATGTCGCTTCCACCGATTTGAACGCGCCATCTGTCAAAGTGCTCGATACCAGCGGCGGCACATATAATCTCCGATTTATCGAAATCCACAGCCGACTTGCCTCGGTAGGAATGATCGTGGACTCAGGCGACCTCCGCTGGTCGAAGCCCTCTTATAACTACTCCTTCTTACCGGATAATAACTTCATCGTTGGCGACAGTGTCTACGACGCAAAGCTCACCGTAATCGATCCAAAGTTGGGGGCGTATGCCGCTCTTTATGCCGTTGATCGGGCTGGGAAGGATACGATCTTCGAATACCATTATGGAAGTGCAGAAAGTGCCAGCAATCCAGGCACTTCCTCGGTCTCCTACAATCAACGATTCACCATCACCGCGACCACCACGAATTTTCAGATGTTACTCGGGATGGCGAGGACGGAGCGCGAGGTTTTCATTCTGGATATGCTAGGCCGCACTGTTGCCAGAATCAGCGTTCCCGCCGGCGAAAGCCAGATCGAGGCTGCGGTTCACTTGATCGAAGGAATTTACTTTGCACGAATCGGAACGACGGTAACGAAGTTCGAGGTAGTGCAATAAGCCTACTAATTTACTAAGAATTCTGCACGCGCTTTCCGTTCTTCCAGTGTTAATTGCAAGGCAGCGAAGAACGGCGCGGCGCGTTCTGTGTAGATAGCGCGTTCGTGATCGCGGGTTTCTATGCCGTATTCTTCTTCCACGAAGGCCGTCGATAATTCCCCCTGTTGAAACCGTTCGTTCCGCATGACGAAGTGTGCGAAAGGAATGGTTGTCGAAATGCCGGCAACGCGCATTTCTTCGAGCGCGCGTTTCATACGGCGGATTGCACCGTCACGAGTTGCGTCCCATACAATTAATTTGGAGAGCAGCGAATCGTAAAAGCCTGAAACTTCCAATCCGGCGAACATCGCGCTGTCATTTCGAACAAAAGCGCCTCCGGGATGCCGGACGAATGCAATCTTTCCTAAGCTGGGCAGAAAATCATTCCACACATCCTCGGCTTGAATGCGGACTTCGATCGAGTGTCCATTTGCAACGATGTCCTTCGAAGCCAATGCAAGCTTCTGCTCCTCCGCGATGCGAAATTGCTCGCGTACCAAATCGAGGCCGGTCACAAATTCAGTTACGGGATGCTCCACTTGCAGGCGCGTATTCACTTCGAGGAAATAATACTTGCGGTCCTGACCCATTAGGAATTCCACGGTGGCGGCGCCTTCATAATTCGCATGTTTTACAAGTGCAATGGCTGCCTCGCCCATTTCGCGACGCAATTCCGGCGCCATAATGACGGAGGGCGATTCTTCAACCAGTTTTTGATGCCGCCTCTGAATAGAGCATTCACGTTCGCCCAGATGAACAACGTTCCCCCGGGCGTCCGCCAGAATTTGGAATTCGATGTGGCGTGGATGGGCGATGTATTTTTCGAGATAGACGCGCTCATCCCCAAATGCGCTCTTCGCTTCACCCTGCGCGCGTTCGAGGCTTTGCGCCATCTCCTCTTCCCGCTCGACGAGCCTCATTCCCTTTCCTCCGCCGCCCGCTGCTGCTTTGAGTAGAACGGGAAACCCAATCTTGAGCGCAGCCTGAATGGCTACTTCCGCCGATTCAATTTCCGAAGCTGTCCCATCCGGTGTTGGAATGCCGAGCTTCCGGGCCAGTGCGCGCGCTTTTGTTTTATCGCCAAGCAGTTCGATCGCATCGGGACTCGGACCGATAAATTTCATTCCCGCACCGGTTACGGCTGCGCTGAAATGGGCATTCTCACTCAAGAACCCATACCCAGGATGGACGGCATCGGCCTTCGCCTTTTTGGCCGCAGCAAGAATTTGTTCCATGTCGAGATACGATTCTTTCGGCGAATTTCCGGCAAGTGGAAATGCCTGATGCGCTTCGCGGACAAACAGCGCTCTCGCATCCTGTGGCGAGTAAGCAACACTCGTTTGGTATCCGCACTCGCGCGCGGAACGAATGACGCGCCGCGCGATCTCACTGCGGTTAGCGATGAAGATGTTTTGAAATTTCATGTTATTTTAATTCCACAATAGTCACACCGCTGCCGCCTTCGTGCGGTTCGCCATAACGATACGATGCAACGAGATGGTGACCCTTCAAGTGCTGACTGATCCGCCGTCCAAGTGCGCCGGTGCCGTGGCCATGAATGATTTCCAAGCGGTCCAGGCCATGGGCAGAGGCATCGGCAAGCAGGCGATCGACTTTCAGCACCGCATCGTCGCCGTATTCCCCGCGCAGGTCGATTCGGCGCTCGACCGATTCGGCAAGATACTTCGTAGTTTGCGAGACTTCGTACGAAGACTGCTTCTTCTTCGATTTTGCTTCGGCGTTGCTAACAACTTCTAATTGATCGCGCTTCGCCCTCATTCTTAGCGAGCCAATTTCGATTTCGATATCGTTTCCTTTCCTTGAAAGCACCTTTCCGATTTGTCCGGGATTCGACTTCAAACGAACATTCGATCCAGTTTCAATTTCTTTTTCGGCATCCGAAACAGTATGGATGGGAGGGACAGAAAGCTCTCGTAATAATTGCTTCCGCTCCAGTTCCTGCTTTAGACGCATCGCACGCAACTTTTCATTGGCAACCTCTGGCGTTCCAATCGCAGCTTCTTTCGCTTCGCGGACGGCGCGTTCGATAAATTGATTCGCGCGTTTCAGAATTTCTTCCGCTTCCTCCGAGGCGCGCACTTTCGCAGTTCGGCGAATGGTTTCCACTTCATCGCGTTTTCGCTCGAACTCTATACGTGCCGAGCGGGCGGCGCCCAGTTCGCGCGCGGCGGCATTTTCACGCTCGCGAGCGTCCCGTTCCAGCGACTCAAGTGAAGCGATTAAATCCTCGATACGCGCGCCTTCCTCACCTCGCAACTCCCGCGCATGTTCGACCAGCCCATGCTTTAGGCCGAACCGTTCCGCAATATCGAAGGCATGGGAACTGCCGGGTACGCCCATGCGGAAACGAAATGTTGGTGTAAGATTTTCGCGGTCGAATTCCATAGAACCATTCCCGGCGCCCGCGGTGGTCTCCGCATAGGCCGCGAGGCGCCCGTAATGCGTTGTCGCAATCGTGAAAGCACCAATGCGTAAGAGCTGTTCGAGAATACTTTCCGCAATGGCTCCGCCTTCTTCCGGTGCAGTGCCGCCGCCGATTTCATCTAAAAGCACCAAACTCGACCGCGTAACATCGCTCAGAATTTCCGCAAGCGACGTGACGTGAGAACTAAAGGTGCTTAGGTCATCCGCGATAGATTGCGCATCGCCGATCTCCACGTAGATACCATCCATTCGGGGAATGCGTCCATCGGGTGCGGCTGGAACTGGAAGGCCCGCATGAGCCATAAGGGAAAGAAGACCGATTGTTTTGAGTAACACTGTCTTGCCGCCCGCGTTGGGGCCTGTGAGAACGAGCGCACGATGCTCCTCATCGAGCGTAATGGTTAGTGGAATGGCGCGCACGTTGCCAAATTTTTCGAGGAGCAGCGGATGGCGAGCATTCTTTAATTCGAACGTTCTCGCGCGACGCAACGATTGTTCTTCGAGAAGGACCTCACTGCAATCGGCTCGCAACGCATAGGCTGCTTTTGCGTGAACGGCATCCAAATGCGCGGCAACATCGAGCGATGCTCGCAAGTGCGGAATAGCTTCGCGCGCGCGATCCGCCAAGCCCCGCAGGACACGATCGATTTCACGCCGCTCCGAAAATTCGAGCGAGCGAAGCTCATTGTTAAGTTCCAACGTTTCGCTCGGCTCGATAAAAACCGTTTGACCGGTCTGCGAAACGGAATGAATAAATCCGGGCACGCGCCGCTTGTGCTCGACCTTTACCGGCACGACAAATCGCCCCTCGCGCTTCGTAATGATTTCCTCGCGCAGCAACTCGCCTTCGGAAAGGCGTGCGAGGATCGCGCTTAACCGTGCGCGAAGTAGATCTTCCGTTGCGAGAATCTCGCGCCGAATCCGGGCAAGCTCTGCGCTTGCGGAGTCCTTTACGTTGCCGGCGTCATCGAAGACTTGGTCAAAGTGCATCTCCAGCAGGCGATCTTCAAAAAGTTGGATCCCGGATTTCCAGAGGACCGGTGCCTCGCTTGCGCGGCGAAAGAAAAATTCTCGCATGGTGCGCATTGCCTTCATCGTGGCAAGCATTCGCGAGCCTTCCTCGGCATAGAGCGTGCTGCCTGGAATTTCTAATTTACGAAGCGTGGAAGAAATATCGGTGATTCCCGAAGAATGCGGTGCTTCGTTCGCCGCAAGGAACCCGCGCATCTCCCGAATTTCCGCAAGCGACCGATCGACTATGAGTGTATCCGATTTGGGCTGAAGTTCGCTGACAAGCGCGCGCTTGCCGATGGAAGTGTTTGCCAATCGCAAATGCAATAGCAATACTTTATGAAATTCCAACTCTCGCGCCGCATGACGAAAAGGTGGCGGAATGGCGGCGAGAAATTCTTCAACGAGCGTGTCATTGGATACACGCGATCCTTCCGAATCGAATTCCGATTGGGTCATACCTTCGTCGAAAGTCATTTGGATATTCTAAATTTCGCAAGTTCTATCCTGAACATCCTTACCATCCCGCTTCAGACGATAATGCTTGCCGCGTGGGTCGGAACGTGTAAATAGGGACGAAGCACGGCAATGAACATGGTCGTTAAATCAAGAAGCAACGGATACAGATGCGAATGCTCTGTTATATGCTCCGGAGGAAAATGGATAAGCTGAAACAGCGCGAGCACAATTCCAAGAATAAGCGCGCCTCGGGCTAGGCCAAGCAGGGCACCGAGCAAACCATCCAGCCCACGAAGTATGCCATGTTTAGGACGTAAAAATCCCTTCACCCAACCTCCAACAATCATCAGCAAAAGAAACGTCAAAAAAAAACCGATGACCGGCCATGCCCACGTAGGTCCTAAATGAAGCAGTCCTCCGACCTTCGCGCCAATCGCGGATGCGGCAAGCAACGACACAATAAGCACCGCGATCGAAATAAGCATGGCAAATGCGCCGGAGCGCCAGCCTCCGAGCGCACTCAAAAAAAGCAGGACGATAAGAATGATGTCGAGAATCATGAAGGGACGCTCAATGATTCTTTAACTATTTCCGAGATAAGTTTGCCGTCGGCTTTGCCTTTCATCTCTTTCATCACAATCGGCATAACTTTATTGGTATCCTGCGGACCGGCCGCGGCCGTTTCGCGAATGATGGCTTGCACGCGCTCCGCAATTTCATCGCGCGATAGTTGTTTGGGAAGGTATTCTTGAATGATTGCAAGTTCCTGCCGCTCTTTCGCCGCAAGCTCCGGACGATTATTATTGTCATAAAGTTCGATCGCCTCGCGCCGTTTTTTCGCCGCGGTGGTAAGAGCTTTAATTTCATCGTCTGGCGACATTTCACGGTCCGCGCCACTTTTATCGAATTCGATAATCATCGCCCGGATGCCGCGGATGGTTTCCGTTCGCACTTTATCGCTCGCCTTCATTGCGGCCTTTAAGTCTTCGTTAATACGATCTTTTAAGTTCATAGATAATAATATTAGTTTTTTTATCCTACATTCTATTCGGCATCCGAATTATCGCTCCATTTACAGCCTTGCCTGCTTCACTTGTAAGGAAAAAGCACATTGCGGCAATGTCCTCCGGTTTTGTCCATTTTGAAAAATCTTCCGGGTTCCCCCATTCTTCATTTGCTTTCGTACGAATAACCGTCGGCACGATGCAATTTGCCGTAATGCCCGATGTTTTGCCCTCCGCTGCAATCACTTCTGTAAGCGCCAGGACGCCCGCTTTCGAGGAAGAATAACCGCTCGTTCGCGCATCTGGTGGACGGGCGCCAATCGAAATTATTGTTCCAATGTCCGGCATTCGTTGTAGGGCGTGCTTCGCAGATAAAAAAAAGCTTATAAGATTAAGTTCAAACAATGCACGAAAATCCTCGACGGATGTCTCCATGACCGTCTTCCACGGGCGGACGCCGCCAACCGTCGCAATAAGTGCTCGCAGCGTGCCGAATTCGTGTGTTGCTTTCCCAAAACTTTGCTCGACGCTTCCTTCATCGTTCGCGTCCATCGACCAAAAACGATACCGCTCGTGAGCGAAGCCATCCTCTTTCTGCGCAAAGCCGGCAACACTCCATCCCTCCGCGAGATATTTTTCGCGAATCGCTTTACCAAGCGCGCCGGTCGCACCCGTTAAAAATAATGTTGGCATTTTTAACAAATAGCGTTCATTCCACCGCGAATACTTACGGCATCGAATCCTTTCGAGCGTAGCAAGGATGCAGCTTCCAAACTCCGTACCCCAGAAGCACAGACAATACCAAATTTCTCGTTTGGCAATTCATGGAGACGATCGAGAAGCAATCCCAATGGAATAAGTTTGCCCCGTGAGGGCTGTTCATAAAATTCCTGTTCTTCCCGAACATCGACGAGCGGCATCGAAATGCGTTCAAACTCCTGCCACGACATTTGCCACGCAGCGTCCAAACATGTATCCGTCTCGTAGGATTCGGGAAGCCTTCGTTTATCGATTGGCCTGCTGCACATGATGCAAGCAGGATCGCGTTTTACACGGACGCTTCGGAAATTTCCCTCGAGCGCATTATAAAGCATAAGCCGTCCCACGAGTGGTTCGCCAATCTTTGCAATAACTTTCACCGCCTCCATCGCCATCATCGTTCCCATCACGCCGGCGAGTGCGCCGATTACGCCGGCTTCGGCGCAGGAGAGTACACTCCCCGAGCCGGACGCATTCGGAAAAAGACAACGGTAGCAAGGACCATCAGGGGCACAAAAAACTGAAAGCTGTCCCTCAAATTGTAAAATGGAAGCGGATATCAAGGGAATATCGTGCACCAGGCAGACATCGTTTACCAAATTCCGTGTTGAGAAATTATCCGAGCCATCGAGGACCAGATCGAAGCCACGCAGAATATCGAGCGCATTTTCACGACGGAGCCGTGCTTCAACAGGCTGGATCGTAACACTCGAATTAATCTCCGACAATCGCTCGCGCGCAACCGAGGTTTTTCTTCTTCCCACGTCCGATTCTCGATATAGTATCTGCCTTTGAAGATTGGAGATGGCGACATAATCATCGTCAACGATGCCAAGCGTACCGATGCCCATCGCGGCAAGATACAGCGCAGCCGGCGAACCGAGGCCGCCGGCACCAATAATCATCGCCCGCGCGGTTTTTAGGCTTTTTTGTCCTCGCTCGCCAAACTCCGGAAGTAAGATTTGTCGAGAGTATCGCTCGCGTTCGTTAGATGTGAACAACATGATGCTTCTCCAACATTTTCACAAAGTTCCGAATCGTAATACGCGGGTCTACTGCTTTATTTACTGCGCCGATTACCGCAACGCCACCTAATACCGGGATAAGAATTTCTTTCCCATTCGACTCCGTAATTCCGCCGATGGCAATGACGGGAATGGAAACCGCGGCGATGACCGCCTTCAGTTCTTCGACTGTTTTCGGCGCGGTGCTTTTTTCCTTCGAGCGCGTGGGAAACATGTGACCAAAACCAATGTAGTTTGCTCCCCCGCGTTCGGCTTCGAGTGCTTCCTCGACATTGGAAGCCGAGTTTCCAATAACAGCATCGGCGCCAAGTATGGTACGTGCTTTAGCAATCGACATATCGGTTTGTCCGAGGTGCACTCCATCGGCATGGACGGCGTGAGCAATATCGGCGCGGTCATTGATTATAAACGTGACATCATTGAGAATGAGTCGAAGGGCATATCCGAGTTTCAGCAATTCTTCATCCGTACGAAATTTATCGCGCAATTGTACGACCGCAGCTCCTTCATCGCGCGCGAATGTTGCAAGCTCGATCGCGCGCGCGTTGATCGTGGATCCAAGGATAACATGAAGTCCAGCAATGTGCTTCATAAACTTCCCAACACTTCCTGATACTCGGCGAGCCGGCCTCCCAAATCCGGCGCGACTAATAAATCGCGGATTACGGCAGCTCCCCATGCTCCTTCGCCAAGACATAAGCGAACGCCCGCCGGCGTAATACCTCCAATCGCGAAGACCGGGATTCTCACAGCCTTTACTACTTCTCTCAACTTTCCTAATCCTTGTGGTTCGAATCCCATCGCTCGCTTCGAAGGCGTTTCATAGACAGGACCAAAGCTCAGGAAGTCGGCGCCCCACGTTTCCGCTTTCACCGCTGCTTCCACGGAATGCACGCTAGCGCCCCAAAGAATACTTCCCAATGCATCCCGAAGCCGATCGGGCGTCCACTCATTATCAAGCACACGCTCGGGAACATGAATGCCATCGGCACCGACCGTTGCGGCAAATCCGCCAGTTACACGGGTTGGCTTTTCAGCCATATCCGGCACACTTAAGAACAGTTTTGTATTAGGAATGGCGGCACGCAATTCTTTTGCAAGTTGATGCGAAGCTGTCGGTTCCAGGTCCGTCTCACGCATCCGAAGTGCGCGAAGACCGTGTCTCCCTGCTTCTTTAGCGAACTGCTTTAAATCTGTCACCAGCCAGCGGTCGGTAATAGCATAAAGTTTGAAGTCAAGCATGAATCATTTCTCCCAGTGGGATTATTCCTCCGATGGGACTGGAACGCTCCGCCATCAGCCGTTCCGGAATTCTTCCCGCCCGATAGGCAGCGCGTCCGGCTTCCACGGCCAGTTTCATCGCGCGGGCCATTTGCACAGGATGCTCCGCACAGGAAATCGCGGTATTAAGCAAAACTCCATCGGCACCTAATTCCATGGCCAACGCGGCATGCGAAGCTGTTCCGATCCCTGCGTCAATGAGAATAGGCACCGAAACGAGTTCTCGGATGATCGTGATATTGGCCGGATTTCGAATGCCGCCGCCGGAACCAATCGGTGCGCCAAGCGGCATGACTGCGGCACAGCCCATGTCCGCCAGCTTTCGTGCGGTGATGGGGTCATCATTAGTATAGGGCATGACAATGAAGCCAAGCGCAAGAAGCTCCATAGCAGCTTTGAGCAGCTCGGTCACGTCCGGCATTAGGGTTTCATCATCGCCAATTACCTCGAGCTTGATCCAATTGGTTTCGAGTGCTTCGCGGGCAAGCTCCGCAGTTCGCACCGCCTCTTTTGCCGTATAGCATCCGGCGGTATTGGGTAGAATATGGAATGTGCCACTTCGCAGCAAACCCAGAATGCTTTCGCTGGAATGATCTTCTAAATTATAACGCCGCACGGCGACGGTAACCATTTCCGTTCCGCTCGCGGCGATGGAATCGAGCATTGTTTCCGGATTGGGATAACGCGCAGTCCCCACGATCAGGCGCGACGTGAAGGATCGATCGGCTATTTGCAAATAATCTTCCATACGATCACCCTCCTTGCGTGGCGCGAACAATTTCGATGCGATCTCCATCTTGGAGTTCCTGTTCGCTCCAGCGCGATTTAGAGATCACCGCATCATTTATGGCGATGGCAATCCCGCGACCATCTTCCGGCAGGCGTAAGGCTGTTAAAAGATCGTTTGCGGTGCGCGCTTTTATCTCTTTTTCTTCGCCGCTAATTATGAGTTTCGTTGGACTCATTGGACGTATTCCTCTCTCATTCTTGGTTGAGTTACACCGAGTATCATTCCTGAAAGCATCGCGGCTGCGAGTGGCGCCATGAGAATCCCATGCCGCCAATGGCCGGTAGCATAAAAAAGATTTTCGGTTCCCGATCTTCCCATAATTGGCCGGTGGTCCCGCGTCGCAGGACGGAAACCGGCGAGCATCTCCTCTATCTCAAGTTCGTAAATAGCGGGAACGACTTCCCATGCATAATGAAGGAGTTCCATTATATTCCCTGCAATAATGCGCTTATCGAATCCTACCTCTTCCGCCGTTGCACCGATGAGCAGACGACCATCGTCTTTCGGGACGAGATACACTTTTGAAGTCCGCACGGGTTGCCGAAGCCTCGATTGCGGCGTCATTCGCAAACCGATCATTTGTCCTTTTACGGGACGGACTGGAATGCTCGGTGTGAGTCCGCCTATTTTCGAAGACCATGCTCCGGCTGCAATCGTGATAGTCTCGGCCGCTTCTTCTTCATCGCCAAATCGAACAGCCATTGCACGGCCATTGCGAATAACAATTTCCGAGACAGGCGAATGCTCGCGGAGAATACCGCCTCGTTTCAAAAATGCCGCTTTCAACGCTAGAACAAGTTTTCGATTGTTGATCTGAGCGTCCTGTTCGAGCCATAGCGCAGCGGTAACTTTGGTACTGAGAAGTGGTTCTCGCTCGCGAGCTTTTTCCCCCGATAACTTATGAACCGGGATGCCGGCGCGTTTTCGGAATTCGAATTGCCGGTCGAGTTCCCGCGCTTGATCGGCGTTAACCGCCAGCACGAGCGTGCCGCAACGATCGATGCTCGGCGCAAGCTCGCCTACATCCTCGCGGAGCTCATCGAGAAATTGTGGATATAAACCCATGCTTCTCAGACCCTCTTCATAAATATCCAGGTCTTCGAACCCAGCTTCCGCGCGCGGCGAAAGCATTCCGGCTGCAACCCACGCAGCCCCGGATCGTCCTGCTTCGCCGGCCTCGAAAATGGTTACATGCTCCGCGCCTTCGCGCAGAAGCCGCCAGCCGATAGAGAGGCCGATGATGCCGCCCCCCACGACAATGCGGGGACTTCGTTGAGCCCCATTGGACGTAAGTGGACTCATTGGATTGTTGCCTCACTCAAATTTATGGAATAGACTTCGCTTCCGGCTTCGACAAATTCTTTACTTTTTTCTTTAAATCCGACTGAAATTGCTTCTACTTCGCTAAGCTTATGCTCTGCTGCGTACTTCCGCACGTCCTCTGTTATCTTCATCGAGCAAAAATGCGGGCCGCACATGGAGCAGAAGTGCGCCGTCTTCGCGCCTTCCTGCGGCAACGTTTCATCGTGATATGAACGCGCGCGTTCCGGATCGAGTGCGAGATTAAACTGGTCCTCCCATCGAAACTCGAAGCGCGCTTTCGAGAGTGCATTGTCGCGGAGCTGCGCGCCGGGATGCCCTTTCGCAAGGTCGGCCGCGTGCGCTGCAATCTTGTATGCGATTACGCCTTCGCGTACATCGTTTTTGTCTGGTAATCCCAAATGCTCTTTCGGCGTAACGTAGCAGAGCATCGCGCAGCCGAACCAGCCGATCATCGCTGCGCCGATGGCAGACGTGATGTGATCGTAGCCGGGCGCGATATCCGTTGTGAGCGGTCCGAGCGTGTAAAACGGCGCTTCGTAACAATCGCGGAGTTCCAAGTCCATATTTTCTTTGATAAGCTGCATCGGCACATGGCCGGGACCTTCGATCATCACCTGGCAATCGTTTTCCCACGCGATTTTCGTAAGCTCGCCCAAAGTGCGAAGTTCGGCAAGTTGTGCTTCGTCATTTGCATCGGCGATAGAGCCCGGCCGCAATCCATCGCCAAGCGAAAACGAAACGTCATACGCTCGCATGATTTCGCAAATTTCCTGGAAGTGGGTATAAAGAAAGCTCTCTTCATGATGTGCGAGGCACCATTTGGCCATGATACTCCCACCGCGCGAGACGATACCGGTCATTCGATTCGCAGTCATCGGCACGTATGGCAAGCGAACACCCGCGTGAATGGTGAAATAATCGACTCCCTGCTCCGCCTGCTCAATGAGCGTGTCGCGAAAAATTTCCCACGTAAGGTCTTCGGCTCGGCCATCCGTTTTTTCGAGCGCCTGATAGATGGGAACGGTCCCGATCGGAACCGGTGCATTTCGAATGATCCACTCGCGCGTTTCGTGGATATTCTTACCGGTGGAAAGATCCATCACCGTGTCCGCGCCCCAGCGAATGGCCCACAGCATCTTCTCCACTTCCTCGTCGATCGAGCTCGCAATAGCAGAGTTACCAATGTTCGCGTTGATCTTCACGAGAAAATTGCGGCCAATCGCCATCGGTTCGCATTCGGGATGATTGATATTCGAGGGGATGATCGCGCGGCCTTTGGCAATTTCAGCTCGCACAAATTCTGGAGTAATGACTTTAGGAATCGACGCGCCGAAAGAATTTCCTGGGTGTTGATGATAAAGCGAACCCCTCACCCCTGAACCCTCTCCATGCGGGGCGAGCGAAGCGTTTTCTCGTATCGCCACGAATTCCATCTCTGGCGTAATGATGCCGTGCTTCGCGTAGTACATTTGCGAGACTGCGTTGCCCGGTTTCGCGCGGAGCGGTTTGCGCTTTAATGCTGGAAAATATTCGAGCTTCGCTTTTTCTTTTTCGTAGGCATGAAGAAGTTGTTCCGTGTTCGAATAGCCATTGTCCTCAGGTCGAACATTCCGGCCATTATATTCTTCAACATCCTCACGGCGAAGAATCCACTCCCGGCGCAAGGGCGCAAGGCCAGAACGAATATCGTGCATCGTGAGCGTGCCATCGGGAGCCACCCCATGCTCGGCAGCGGGGCCCGTGGTATCATACACGCGCACGGGCGAATTCTCTTCATAACCGCTTGCGAGTTTCGTCGGAGTTAGTGCGATCTCACGAAACGGCACGCGAATATCGGAATGGAGCTTGCCTTGCTCATAAATTTTTCGGCTGTTCGGAAAGGGCCGTAATGCAGTTTCTTCCATAATTTAAGCGACATTCAATGACGAGGTGAATTGAAAAATCTCCTGACCATGCCCAAGCGGCACGGCTTCATCGATCATTTCGGTAATAAAATTTTTTGCGGCCAAAACGGATGCGCGCATCGGCATTCCGAGCGCAAGGCCGCTTGCAATCGCGGAGGATAGCACACAACCGGTACCATGAACGTGCTTTGCGCTTCGCGGAGCGGAAAGCCATTCAATTTCAAAGCCATCTATAAAGAGGTCGCGCGCTTCCGAGCCGGAAGCATGACCCCCTTTCAGAAGAATGGTTTTTGCACCAACTTCCATTACACAAAGCGCCGCTTGGAGAATATCCGCTTCGATGTTTACAGAGATTCCGGTTAAAGCAGAGGCTTCCAGCAGATTAGGGGTTATTATGGATACGAGTGGACAGAGTGTCTTTTTGAGCGCTTCTATTCCTTCGTCATTTAAGAAAGCAGCGCCAAAAGTCGGTGCCAAAACTGGATCGAGTACCGTAGGAACTTGCTGCTCCCTTACAAAATTGGAAACAACGTCGACGACTTCTCTGGTAGTCATCATCCCAATTTTAATCGCGTCGATTGCTATATCTTCAGAAAGAGCATTCAACTGCGCCTCCACCAGTTCGGCGCTAACAGGATTGGTAGAAATAACGCCGCGGGTATTCTGGACGGTGATTGCAGTAATGACGCTTAACCCATAAATGCCAAAATGCTGGAACGTCTTTATATCCGACTGAATACCCGCTCCACCCGTCGGATCGGAGCCGCCGATAGATAGCACGACTGGTGGCGGCTCGGAGGAAGAGCGCCTGGCGTGCGAAAAATTTGAATAAAAATTGGAAGGAGTCATTTCCGCTTTCCCTACGCTGGCATTATCCAGATCAGGTCCTTAGGGTATTTCTCAGTCCACTGCGGCGGACACCCCTATCGGAAGTTATGGTTTTGAAACCAGGAGTGCGGATGAAAGAATTCCGATTCCTCTCCTTACAATTTTTCAGGTTTCAATGTCTGGCTTGGAAATGTTGTATTTTTGTTTACCATTGCCAAAACGTATTTCTATGAAAACCATGAAAATTTCGATTGCAGCACTCTTTTTCCTTCTTACCTCTTGTCCTGCGTTCGGTCAGATTATTATTACGCCGGCCAATCTCATTTCGGATATTTTCGTTCAGGAGGGAAGCCAATATCTAAGTGAAGGCGGTGACACCAACATTTCCGCGTCCCTTGAAAATCTCAGTGGAGCTAATGTATCTTGGAATTTTACCGGTGAATCTTATGTGCCTGTGTCAGGTGGAAACATGGGTCCGCTAGTACCTTACTCATCTGCGTTCCCCCTTGCGATGGATTCAGATTTCTCCTCGGCGACTTATGTTTCGATTGATTCTATTAGACTAGGTCTAACGAAGTTTGAATACTATCGAATCGACTCGAATGGTTATTGGTGTCTTGGAGGTAGCCAGGATAGCATGGGAGTTCCCTCCGAATTCGAACGGTATTTTCCACCGTTCGAAGAAATCAAATTTCCACTAACCTACTTAAGCTCTTGGCAAAGCAATTCGATTTTTTACAATCTAAAACGGGGTTATTCCGTTTTCATTGGGCTACACTCTGTAGTTGATGGCTATGGAATCCTTACCTTGCCATCTATCCCAAACCAAGCCACTCTTCGAATCAAGTCTACAAATTATGGCTCTGGCTTAAATTATGGCTCTAGCTTCGGGACTATCGATACAAATAATTATTAATACCTCTGGTTGACAGCATCGGGGTATTGGGCTCAGATCTTTAAGGACGCAACGATGCGATCAGGCCCTCCATTCTTTGCCCAACCCATCAGTAGTTCTGTTGCTCAATCATTCCCGCAAGACAATCCTCTCAATCTCGAACTTAACGCAAACCCCTTTTCAAATACGGATGCAAGACTTTCCTATACCTCGAAATCTGGTGGCCGCACACTAATAGAATTAATGGACGTGCTTGGCCGATCCGTTCGAAAGTTGCAGAATGGCTTCGCTTCTGCCGGTACGAATGTCATTCCAATCGATTCCAAAACGCTCGCGGCGGGGACGTATTTTATTCGCGTGCAAGTCGATGGAACAAGCGCGATGCGGAAGCTGATAATTCCATAAAAAGACTACTCTATATTCAAAAACTTTTTTAGCGTAAGGGCATTTTTCGGCGCGTGACCGCCAATATCGTTATCGAAAAAGACGTATACGTGTTTGACGGTCTTAGGCGCAGCTTTTAGCTCTTCGGCCCAATCGTGTAGCGCCGCATCCGAATAATTTCCACGATACTTTCCGCCGGGACCGTGCAGCCGCAGATAGATGAAATCCGCAGTAATAATATGAGGTGTTTCGAAACCAGCCAATTCGTAAATGCAGAAGGCGGCATTATATTTTTTTAGAAGAGCGTAAGTTTCATCGGTCATCCAACTCGGATGTCGGAATTCGAAGGTGCAGCGAGGCCGCTTCGGCAATAATTTCAAGAACGATTCGAGGCGTTCGAGATTGATTTGCCAGGAGGGTGGCATTTGGAATAAGACCACGCCTAATTTGCGCCCAAGTCCCCTTGTTGCGTTTAGGAAGTAATCCAGGGATTCCTCGGCATCGTGTAACTTTTTATTATGCGTAATGTAACGGCTGGCTTTCACGGAAAAAAGAAATCCCGGTGGAGTTTTTTTCTTCCAGTTTTCGAACGTCGCTCGTGGTGGCTGATGATAAAAACTGCTGTTAAGCTCTACGGTATCGAAATGCTTCAGATATTCCCCGAACATTCGAGCAGGAGGAGTATTCCGGGGATAAAACGCTCCCGACCAATGCCGGTACTGCCATCCGGAAGTACCAATATGAATCTGTGCTGCCAAGGCTTATTGCACTTCCATAGGTGCGGGAAGTTTTTCGATTTTAATCTGCTCCAGCTTATGCCGCGTCTTGCGAGTGATAGCAAAACGCAGACCACCCGCTTCAATAACATCGCCAATATTGGGGATGCGCCCGGCCTGCTTTTGTACATAACCGGAAACAGTCTGATAGTCGCCGCTCGCTTCGAGCGCGGGTAAGCGGCCATCGAAACGCGCGTTGAAATCGGCGACGGTCATCGTCGGATCGACGTAGATCGCACCCTCCTTCTCGATCACTTCCGGCGCTTCGACGGTATCGGATTCGTCTCGTATCTCGCCGACTAATTGCTCCAAAATATCTTCGAGCGTCACGACCCCTTCGACACCACCATGCTCGCTCACGACAATTCCCATATGAACACGGTTTTTTTGAAACTCTACGAGCAAGTCCGCAATTGGCTGTGTTTCGCTCACAAAAAGAGCGGGCCGGATCGCGCGTTTGAGAAGCGTAAAAAATTCCTCTTCACTTTCGCGGCTCGGTACGCTCAACCGTTCGAGCTGGGAGATAACGGGAAGAATGTCCTTCACATGGAGCACCCCCGCAATTTCATCCAGTGAGTTTCGGAACGTCGGCAATCGAGAATACCCTTCATGCTCGATGATACGGAGGATTTCTCGCGGCTCGAGATCGAGATCGAGCGCAATCACTTCCGAGCGATGGACCATAATCTCTCGCACGACGGTTTCGCCAAATTCGAAGAGCGATTCGATCATATTCTTCTCGCTCCGCTCCACAACTCCCTCGCGCGTGCTCTCTAATATTACGCCCATCAATTCTTCGCGTGTGTGGCCCGCTTCTTCGGACGCCTTTGGCAGGCCAAAAATCTTGAGCGCAAAGTTCACCATTTTATTCAGGGACCAGATGAGTGGGCGAAAAACCCGGTAGTAGATCGTGAGCGGGCGCGCGGTCGCAAGCGCAACATCTACTTCGAAATTGATCGCTAACACTTTCGGGACCTGTTCCCCAACCACGATGTGCAGTGAAGTAAGCAAAAGAAATCCGACGATAAAACTAATCGATGCCGCAATAGAGGAAGAAATTGCAAGGAGATGGAAGAGTGGTTCGAGCAGTCGAGACATAAGCGGCTCGCCGATCCAACCAAGACCCAAGCTCGCTAAGGTGATGCCGACCTGGGTTGCGGAAAGGAATGTATCGATGTTATCCTGAACGCGCTTGGCGGCGAGCGCTCGCGCATCTTTATGCTGCACAAGATCATTGATCTGGCCCAGGCGCAATTTCACGGCGGCATATTCTGCCGTTACGAAAAAGCCGTTAAGCAGAACAAGCAGGAAAACGAGAAATACTTCAGCAAGTGTAGTCATGGAGGCGCAAATTACGAAGATTTTGGGCTGAATGAAGGATTCCGAGCTAAAATTCGAGCTTCAAAATGCTTTTTCGCGCCTCCCTCGCTAAAAATGTATTATTTTTGAAGGTTACTTGTCGCCAGTCATTTGAGGATTGGCTTGTGATTCAAACTTACTTAACCACCATGAACAACCAAATACTGAATACTGCTCTGGCCGCTATCGCCGCGGCATCGCTTTTTGCCGGATGTACGGCAAAAAATGAGAACCAAATGGGCGACAGCACGAAGACATCAACGCAGTCGGCCACGGCATCCGTCGAGCGCGGGAAATACCTTGTTACAACCACGGGCTGCAACGACTGCCATACGCCATGGAAAATGGGCGATAAGGGTCCGGAGCCCGATATGTCGCGAATGCTTTCCGGTCACCCGGCCGGCATGAGAATCGACCGGCCCGCCATGCTGACGCCACCGTGGATGGCCGCCGCCGACATGAGCATGACGGCGTGGTCCGGCCCCTGGGGCGTAAGCTTCACGGCGAACCTTACGCCCGACTCCCTCACCGGCATCGGCGCATGGTCGCAGGATGTATTCATCAGTGCGCTGCGCACAGGCAAGCATATGGGTAAAGGCCGCGATATTCTACCACCCATGCCTTGGAATTGGTTCAAAAATATGACCGACGAGGATTTGGGAAGCATTTATATGTACCTCATGACCATTCCTAAAATTTCGAATCAAGTGCCGGACCCAGTCATGCCTCAAGGCGGGATGGCCGGTATGCCTCCCGGTGGAACGCCTCCCCCCGGAATGACGCCCGGTGGAATGCCTCCCGGCGCAATGCCGCCGCCTGGAGCTCCTGGCGGACCGCCGATGCCACCGCATCATCGCAAATAGGCCGGGATTACAAACCGGGATTACGCTGATTTTTTCTGATTGCGCTGATCGATTTTCGAATCGATCAGCGTAATTTTTTGAAATCAGGAGAATGGTTACTCGATCATGCCAGCTAATGCTTCGGCCAAATGATACGTTGCTCTCCCCGTTGCCTGTTCGATCTGCTCTCGGCAGCTAAAGCCATCGGCGATGATGAGATGATCTTTCGGTGTTGCGCGGATTCGAGGCAATAGTTTTTGCTCTCCGATCTGCATCGAGAGATCGTACTTCTCTTTTTCAAATCCGAACGCGCCGGCCATGCCGCAACAACCGGCATCGAGAATTTCTGAATTTATTCCATGCTTTTCTAAGATGGAGGCTTCCGCATCTTTTCCTAAGACGGCATGGTGATGACAATGGAATTGAACGATTGCACTGCGGATGGAACCTCTCTTCCACTTCGCTTCATAAGCAAAGGAGTTGGATGCAAATTTTTCCAAGAATTCACTTAGCAAATAAGTATTTTCCATCAATCGCTTTGCATCTTTGCGTTCGGGCATGAGATTCTGCAACTCATCGCGAAAAACCGAGGCGCAGCTTGGCTCGAGCACGATCATCGGCATCCCGGCGGAAATATCTTTATCGACGACACTCAGGATTTCTTCCAATTGATTTTTCGCTTGCTTCAGCATTCCCCAATCATAAAGCGGTCGGCCACAGCACAACGATTTTCGATAGACTTTAACGGAGAAACCAGCGGCCTCCAGCACGCGCACAGCGGCCTTCGCCGTCTCGGCTCGAAAATAATTATTGAACGTGTCGGCCCAGAGAATCACGGACCGGGTATCGTGTAGGGGAATTCGGGCATCGGATTTTGTTCGAGAAAAAAACCAGTGTTTGAATGTCTCTTTTGAAAATTTGGGAATCTCCCGTTTAGAATGAATTCCAGCTGCTGCCTTCGCTATTTCGTGAGTAAGAGGTGAATGCGTTAACCAATTTACAAGAGACGGCATGTGGGAAGCAATTTGCGCGGCGCGGTCAATCCTTCCCATTGCATACGCCGTGCGTGGCCGAATGCGACCGTTGTAATAATGGGCAAGAAACTCCGATTTGTACGTCGCCATATCGACGCGCACAGGACATTCGTTTTTGCATGCTTTGCAAGCCAGGCACAGGTCAAGTGAATGTTTGACTGCTTCGCTCTTCCAGCCATCGGTTATAGAATCCCCACGCATCATCTCGAAAAGCGCATGCGCCCGGCCTCTTGTAACATCATTCTCATCGCGCGTGGCCATGTAGCTCGGGCACATTGTGCCATCGCCTTTGCGGCATACCCCCGCGCCAACGCAGCGTTCAACTGCACGACCGAAGCTGCCTTCATCGTCTGGATACTTAAAATATGTCTCGACTTTTAGTGGATGATAATCGGGCCCATAGTGTAAATTCTGGTCGATGCCATAGGGACGAATGAGCTTACCGGGATTCATCTTCCAATCGGGATCCCAAATCTCTTTAAACTCCTCAAATGCCTGCATCACCCGCGGTCCAAACATTTTCGGAAGTAACGCGCCGCGCGCCTGGCCATCGCCATGTTCACCCGACAAGGAGCCGCCGTAACTCAAAACAAGATCGGCGGCTTCCTCGATAAATTTCATCCATTTCGCAATACCTTCTTTGCTCTTCGGATCCCAGTCGATACGGTTATGCATGCAACCATCGCCGATATGTCCATAAATCGCCGCGCTGTATCCATGTGCTGAGAGCAGTTTTCGGAAGTCACGAATATACGCCCCGATTTTTGCGGGCGGAACGGCGGCATCTTCCCATCCCTCCCAATTGTCATGCTCACCCGGCACACGGGAAATCGCGCCGAGGGCCGAATCGCGAATCGCCCATATTCCGCGCTGTTCCGGCCCGTCGTATATTCGGAAATCGACAAGCGCGCCAGCGGCCTTGAGTGACTTTGCACATTTCTCAGCTCCATTTCGAGCATCCGCGCTTGTTTCAGCGCCAAACTCTGCGATCAGCCATCCCTTTCCGTCCGGAATGAGAGGGAGATATTTTAGATGGAGCTGCTTCGTCTGCACATCGCGCAGAAAGCGCTCATCGAAGCCTTCAAGACCAATCGGTTTATGCTCGAGGACTAACGGGACATTATCTCCTCCAATTGCGATATCTTCGAACCCTGCAACGAGCAAGACTCGCTGCTTTGGAGACAGAATAAGCTGAACGGTCGCTTCGAGCATTGTAACCAGTGTTCCCTCCGAGCCAACCAGCGAACGTGCAACATGAAACCCATTCTCCGGTAAAAGCTGGTCGATGCTGTAACCCGAAACACGTCGGGGAATTTGGGGAAACGTGCGGTAGATTTCATCCGCGTAGGTATTAGCTATGCCGCGAAGTTTTTCAACGAGGAGGCTTTGTTCACTACCGTCCACCGCGTCCACGCTCTGCTTGCCCACTCGAAGCCTTGCGCCATTATATAATAGCACTTCCATTGCCTCGATATTATCGGCCGTTCTTCCTGCCATAATAGAATGCACGCCGCAGGAATTATTCCCAATCATTCCGCCGATCGTGCACCACTTGTGCGTCGCTGGATCGGGTCCGAACGTAAGACCGAATTTCTCCGATTCGCTTCGCAGATTGTCGAGAATTACCCCCGGCTGCACCCGCGCTAACCTACGAACGGGATCGATCTCGATAATTTTGTTGAGGTACTTCGAGAAGTCCATCACGATGGCGGCATTGCAGCATTGGCCCGCAATGCTCGTTCCCGCGCCTCGCGAAAGAATGGGAGCGTCAAATTCGCGCGCCGTCGCGACCGTCGCAATCACATCTTCTATCGTACGCGGAATTACAACGCCAATCGGGACCTGACGGTAATTCGAGGCATCCATCGCATAGAGCGCGCGCGCACCGGTCTCGAAACGGACTTCGCCTTCGATGCGCTGGCGAAGAGTCGTTTCGATTCGAGATACATCCATCTCCATCATCCTTTCGAGCCGCTGAGACTCACATCCAAATCTTTTAACAAGCCATCCTTAATGGCATAAATCCATCCATGGATGGTCACTGCTTGACCACGCCGCCATGCTTCTTGAACAATGGTCGTATTTGCGACATTCTGCGCTTGCTCGATTACATTCAACTCGCAGAGACGGTCTACTCTTCGCTCCATCTCCGAGATCCGGGACAGTTCCGAATTATAGGTGCTCGCCGTGTCTCGAATATCGCGGAGCCAATTATCGATCAGGCCGTGCGGCGTCTCTTCCAGCGCTGCCTTTACGCCACCACAGCCATAATGTCCGCATACAATAATATGCTTTACCTTCAGCACATCGACCGCAAATTGCAGGACGGAAAGGCAATTCATATCACTGTGGAGTACCAAATTCGAAACGTTGCGATGGACGAACATCTCCCCGGGTAATAACCCCACGATCTCGTTTGCCGGCACACGGCTATCGGAACAACCGATCCAAAGATACTCCGGGGATTGCTGTTGGGCTAAAGTTTCAAAAAAATGGGGTTTGGATTTGCGGATCTGCTCGGACCATGCCCGATTATTCGCAAAAAGATGGGGAAGAATATTCATTTCAAGCGTTGCTTATGAGTGTGCGGAGAAGCGCGAGGTTTCGAAAGTCTTCTGTCATTGCTTCGTCTTTCGGAGTTTCGAGGATTTTCGGGATGCGCGCAAAGCGCGTGTCATTCATCAGCATTCGGAATGCTTCGAGGCCGATCTCGCCTTCGCCAATATGCTCGTGACGGTCAACGCGCGTGGCAAGTCCTTTTTTCGAATCGTTAGTGTGAATGCAGACAAGTTTATCGAACCCCATTCGCGCCTGAAATTCCTCGAAAGTCCGTTCCCATGTTTCCCGATTTCGAATATCGTAGCCGGCAGCAAACATGTGGCAGGTATCTAAGCAAACGGCGATACGCTCCGCCACCTTCACCTTCGAAAGAATCGCTTCCAAATGTTCGAAACGGTGCCCGATCGCAGAGCCTTGCCCGGCCGTAACTTCGAGCACGGTCTTCGTAGTCACTTCGGGCGTTTGCTCATGAATCCAATTGAGTGCCGTTGCAATATTGCTAATTGCGGATTCTTCACCCAATCCCCCATGCGAGCCGGGATGAAACACAAAGTAATCGACACCGAGTGCGTTTGCCCTGATAATTTCCTTCTGGAAACTTTCGCGCGATGTATTTTGAATTGTGGGATTGGAAGAACCGAGATTAAGCAAGTAACACCCATGGGCGATAAGGGGGCCAGCGTTCCACTTTTTTCGGCGTTTCCGGAAGGCTGCTATCTCTTCCTCGCTTAACTCCTTCGGCGCAAACCATTGCTTATTGTTCTTGACAAAGAGCTGAAATGTATTAATGCCAAGTTTTTCCGCGCGGTCGAAGGCGGTCAGGAGGCCGCCTGCGGTCGAAACGTGAACGCCGAGCAGGGGCGATTCTTTGGTGGAATATGCTTTATTTTTTACCATAAAAAAGGCCGCGAGAAGCATCGTTGCGGATGCTCGCGGCCTTGGATAAACGTTTGTCCGCGTACTTATTCGTTCTCGACGTACATTTTGATCACTTCCGCGGCTTTTCCGGGATTGCTGCCGGAATTAGAATCGTGCGGCTTGCCGGTGACGTCCGGTAAGTTCACGATCTTATCGACGACATCGATCCCATCGGTCACTTGTCCGAAGGCAGTATATTGCCGGTCGAGGAATCCCGCGTCCGCCACGCAAATGAAGAATTGGCAGGAAGCTGAGTTGACGTCAGGGGTCCGGGCCATCGAAAGAATTCCACGCTCATGGTGGATTGCATTGAATTCCGCTTTCAAACGGTTCGATCCATTATTACCCTGGCCATCGTTCGAATAATCGTTATCCTTTGTATTTGGATCTCCTCCCTGAATCATAAATCCAGGAATGACACGGTGAAAATACGTACCGTCATAAAAATGCGAGTCGGCCAGACTGATAATATTCGCCACATGGTTCGGCGCGGCTTTTTCGAAAAGTTGGAGCTTGATCGTCCCCTGTTTGGTGACGATGACAAGCCGGCGTTTGGGGTGTGATGTGTATTGGTCCAATTTAGTGCCGGTAATCGGCGGTTTGTAATTCGGGCCGGTGCCCGGGATAGTGGTTGCCACGCATGACCGGTCATGCGCGATGGTGGTGTAAACTGCGGTGGTGCAAAGAAGAAAAGCCGCCGCGAGAGTGCTGGCAGCAAAGGTTATGGAAATTTTCTGAGTGTGTTTCATTCTAATCTTAATTCAAACGAGCAAAACAGGAATTAGCAGCGTAGATAGGCCAAAACGCCACTGTTCAGTTCCATTTGGATCGAAAATCGTGGCTGGAAGTCCTTTCGGTGCTGCTCCAATGGCCGTTACCAGCACGTTCCCAATGAACATTATTCTATTGTTATCTCCCCGCTCGGCGAATTATACGACCCCGGCACGACACTACCATTCGGTGCGATTAGCTGCAAATGAATGATGTGTTTCCCTTTCGAGAGTCCCTCGATGAAGTAGGGCTGCCACGTCACAATATCGGGCATTGCAACACTATCGATCCAGATCTTGACCCGATAGGCGTCGGAAGCAAGTTTCGCATTCGACACATAAAAATCGAGCAGGACCTTCGAACCTTCGCCACCGGTATAAGTCCCTTTCGGACGAGAATACGTTAAGAGCGGAGCGTTCAAATTATTTTCCGGATGAGCACCAGCATTAGATGCCGTACCAACGAAGAAGGTACGCGTGGCAAACGAGCCTGGAGATTTGATGCTCTCATGCCACGAAAAAGAGGGAAACGCGCGAATGGTATGCATACCCGGTGAAAGCACTCCTACGTTGAATGGCTGCCCATTTTTAAAATCGGCCATATAGGGCTTGTCATCGACGATCACATGGACATGCTGGCCTTGCTTTGCGTAGGCAATTCCGAGCGTACTATCGGCGTCGGTTGGCACGCTGAGCTTCGTGCCAGTAACCTGGATAACGATGAATATTGAATCCGTTGGATTTTTAAGAACCTGTCCTTCTCTCGGCTCGATAATCTTAAGTTCTGCGGGAGGGTATGCAATATGGGGCGCTGGAATTATGGATACGTGTTGCGTGGTATCGGCGCCCGCCGCAGGCTCTGAATGTTTGCCACAGGAAGCAAATACTCCGCATATCGACGCCGCAGCTAACATTAAATTTATTTTTCGCATAATTGTATTAACCTTCATGCTGCAAAAATACGAACAAATCTTCACATGGAACGGCATTCGCTTATTCTTAGGAGAAAAAAGCGTTTTATATAGTTCAGATCGCACGACCAGAATGCCATACCGTAACCCCGTCTACCCCCATGATTTCCCCGATCCCTTCGTAATGAAGCATCGCGATAAATTTTGGGGCTACTGCACCGGATTTCAGCCCGATGGAGGTGTTTTCGGGATTATCCATTCCAAGAACCTCACACATTGGGAGTACATCGGAAGCGCGATGCAGCCTCTTGCCGGCAATCATCCATGCTATTGGGCGCCCGAAGTGACGCAAGAGCCGGATGGTTCATTCCTGCTCTATTATAGTGTCGGCAATGAAGAGACGATGCATATTCGCATTGCGCGTAGCGAGCGGCCGGAAGGTCCTTTTCACGATTTAGGCGTTACACTTACGAAAGAACCTTTCGCGATCGACCCGCATGTCTTTATCGATGACGATAGCTGTCGCTATCTTTTTTATGCAACGGATTTTCTGACCCATACTCACATTGGTACCGGAACGGTCGTCGATCGGATGATCGATTCCTTCACGCTCGAAGGCAAACCCGAGCCGGTGACTCGCGCCAAATATGAATGGCAGGTATACGATCCAAAACGCGCATCAAAAGGCGGAGTCAAGTGGCATACCGTCGAAGGTCCGTTCGTCTTAAAACATAATGGACTCTATTATCAAATGTTCTCCGGTGGCAACTGGCAAAACTTGACCTATGGTGTAAGTTATGCCGTGAGCGATAAAATAAAACCTGGCCATGAGTGGCAGCAGCATGCCGACGGAATGCAAGTTCTGCCGGTCCTTCGGACCATTCCGGGCAAAGTTATTGGGCCCGGACATAACTCCGTCGTCATCGGGCCAGATGGCAAGCAACTTTTTTGCGTTTATCATCTTTGGCAAAATAGTGTACGTGCTATGGCCATTGACCGCATAGAATGGGAAGGCAATACTCTTACCGTCCACGGGCCGACGACAACCGAACAACCCTCACCCGATGAAGCGTAGTGGAAATAGAATCAAGCTGTGATGAATCCTAATGAAAATATTTTACCCCTCGTTGATACGGAGAATGCTTCTCAGCAATCCTCGAGGGGCACTCCGCAAGGCGAGTCCGCTTCTTCGACGAAGTTTGTCAAGAAAGACCTCTTCGGCACCACCCCTCAGCAATTCGTCTGGGCAACGGGAATCGAGAATACTTTTATCGTCCAGTCTCGGAAAGGTCACCGCTCGTTAGATGAGTATGAACTGATGGGCCACTACGAATATTGGCGCGGGGATTTGAAATTAGCAAAGGAAATTGGTTTTACGGCCGTCCGCTGGGGTATCCCGTGGTACCGTGTCGAGCCCCGGCCCGGAGAATTCGATTGGTCCTGGACGGACGAGGTCATTCCTTACATCGTCGAGGAACTCGGGCTCACTCCGATCATCGATCTCATGCACTATGGCTGCCCATTGTGGCTCGAAAAAGAGTTTATCAATAAGCAATATTCCCATGCTGTAGCCCGCTATGCCCGGGCGTTCGCGGAGCGTTACCAAACGCTGATACGCTATTATACGCCGCTTAACGAGCCGGTTGTGAATGCGCTCTGGTGCGGGAAACGGGGCGTGTGGCCACCGTATCTAAAAGGCGATAGCGGCTATATTCGGATCATGATCCAACTAGCGCGAGGAATTCAGAATACCATCGATGCGATCAAAGAAATTCAGTCCGACGCCGTGATGGTTCATGTGGAGGCGACAGGCCTTAGCCGTGCTGCGAGCGAAGAATTGCATGCGCTGGCCATCGAAGATTCCCATAAAAACAACCTTTGCCTCGATCTGCTTGCCGGCAAGCTGGTTCGCGATCATCCCCTTGTCGCGTGGCTTATCCGCAATGGAGTTTCGGTCAACGAAGTGAAGGAAATAACCGATCGAGGGCGTTCCTTCGATGTGCTGGGCCTGAACTTTTACCCCCAGTGGTCTACCCAGCAACTATATATTGATTCGCGTGGCAAACTCGCCTATCGCGCGCACGAGCAGGATGGTGCCGGCTTCGGTACGATGATCCACGATCTTTACGATCGCTATCACTGCCCTATCATGGTTACTGAAACCAGCGCCTTCGGCTCCGATGAACTTCGCGCGAAATGGCTCGCCACTTCCATTAGCACGGTAAAAGAACTTCGCCAAAAAGGAGTGCCGATCCTGGGATATACGTGGTTCCCCATGTTTACGATGATCGACTGGCGCTACCGTTTCGGCCACGGGCCGAAAGATCAATACCGCATGGAACTCGGACTGTACAAGCTCGGGCATTCTGTCGACCATATCGGCGATCGTGGAATGGAAGCAGAACGCTGGGAGCCGACACCGCTCATCGACCATTTTAAGAAATTAATGGCAAGTCCAGCCGAAGCAGTAGGAAATCTGAACACCGAGGTGCCAACAAGTTAAGCGCGCATCGGAACATCGACAAGGCATGGGCTGTTAGCGGGTGCCCGGATAGAACTCCGGACCAGCCCGAGTGGTGAAATTGGTAGACACGCTGTGTTCAGGGCGCAGTAGTCGTGAGGCTGTGCGAGTTCGAGTCTCGCCTCGGGCACATTGCTGGATTACGCGGAGGATCACTCTTCCACGGTGGTTTGGATGGATTGATTTTTAAAGATTCTCAAAATCGCCTTTTTAAGAATTCCCTGTGATACCATATCCAGAAAATCAATCCGGAGAATCCTTAGAACATCCCGGTTTATTTCCAAAACTCCAAGCCGCATGGATTTCGCTCGCCGTCACGATCATTCTCGTCACAGCTAAGCTCGCGATTGGACTTGCAACTGGATCCCTTGCCATTCTTTCCCTTGCTGCGGAGTCCGGTATCGACCTCGCGGCCGTACTCATCACCCTGCTTGCCGTTCGAGTTAGTTCTATTCCACCGGACGAAGACCACCCCTATGGTCACGGAAAATTCGAGAGCTTATCCGCACTTGCGCAGGGCTTGCTCTTGCTCGGAGTAACCATTTGGATTGTGATCCATGCCGCAAGTCACCGCATGGGAAACCCAAGTGTGGTGACCGTAAACGGCTGGAGCTTCGGTGTGCTCGTGTTATCGGTGACATTAGATTTCTGGCGCGCCCAAAAGCTTCGTTCCATCGGGAAACAGCACCATTCCTCGGCTCTCGAATCAAGCTCCATTCATTTCTTCACCGACGCGCTCTCGGCGTTGGTGGCAGGTGTGGCCTTGTTGCTGGTCAAGTTCGAAGGATGGATTGCCGCTGACGATTGGGCCGCTATTGCGGTCGGCGCGTTTGTCGGATATCTCAGCATTCGCATCATTGCCAGCGCCATCGATGGACTAACGGACCGCTTTACTATTACCGGTGATTATCGAAGGCTCCAAAGCATTGTCGAGCGCACGAGCGGCGTCGAAAGCGTAACTCGAATGAGAATGCGCACGGCCGGCCCCTCGCTTTTCGTCGAAGTTAGCGTTCTGCTAAGCCGCGTGCTCCCCCTTTCGGCCATCGAACGAATTATCGCCAATGTCGAACGCGCGATCCTCTCTGAATTTCCGAATGCCGAAGCGACCGTTCATTGGCGTCCGGTTCGTACGGCATCCGAAACCCCATTCGAGACCATTAAAATGGTCATCGCTGAACATGGCTTGCTGCCCCACAACACCGAGCTTTCACGCATGGCCGATGGCCGAATCGCGCTCGATTATCACCTCGAATTCCGGCCCGGAGCATCTCTCCTTTACGCAGAAGAAATCTCTCGCGACATCGAAACCCGAATTCACGAGGAATTGCCGCAAGTCGGGCCAGTCTTTGTTCATCTCGAAGAAGAACGGTCGGACCGCGCTCTGCCGCAGATCGAGGATGCCATGTCCGATGAACTTGTCACGCGAATTACCCGCGTGGCGAGCAGCGTCCCCGCCGCCCGCGGTGTGCGCGAAATTCACCTTTTTCGTGACGAGCGCGACCAAAATATGAAGCTGGTTATCACGGTCGACTTGCCGCTCCAGCTCTCACTTGCGGAAGCGCACGACGTCGTCACCACCGTTGAAACCGAACTTCGAAAACAATTTCCGGAGTTAACCCGAATTCTTGTACAGGCGAAGCCGGATGGCGATAAAAGAATAGCCTAATTCGATTTTTCCCGATGAAACAACTCGCGCAACTTGTCCTTAGCCTGATCGAGCCTATGTTTTTGTTTAGTCGGTAAGTTTTCCCCGGCGCGATTCACGTAAAAATTGAGCATCGACATTGCGGACTGGAAGGGCTTCGCCTTCCGGCGCTTGCTGTGCTCGGCCGAGCGTTTGAGCGACTTTGCTATTTCTTTCGCGCTTGTTTTCTTGAATACACTCTTTTCGAGATCGAGCGCATTACTCGTCTCGTTCACCCGCTTCGACCACCTCCGTGCTGCGGGTTTCTTGGATTGCCTGGACATCGTTTTTTCTAAATATTCATTGGCGGAGACTATACCGAGCAACCAGCGTGCCTCGGAATCTCAACAAATCGGACGTCTTTTGTCTCGGGAGCTTCATCTCGTTCGTATTTTTGTGCTGGTCCTTTGCAATTTATAAAATTATACTCATGAGCACTGACGCAAAAAAACTGAAGAAGCCCGAACACGGCGCTAAAATCCGCATGACCTCCGCCGGCCTGGAAGTGCCGGACCATCCGATCCTTCCGTTTATCGAAGGAGACGGGACCGGGCCGGATATCTGGCGCGCGAGCGTCCGCGTATTCGACGCTGCTGTCGCAAAAGCTTACAATGGGAAGCGAAAGATCGAATGGTATGAAGTCTATGCCGGTGAAAAGGCGAACGAAATATATGGCGAAAATACCTGGCTGCCGAATGAAACACTCGACGCAATGCGGGAATATCTCATCGGCATCAAAGGCCCGCTAACGACGCCGATCGGCGGTGGCATTACGAGCCTGAACGTCGCGCTCCGGCAGCAGCTCGATCTCTATGTCTGCCTGCGTCCTGTCCGGTATTTTACGGGCGTACCTTCTCCAGTGAAGCGTCCGGAGCTTGTGGATATGGTCATCTTCCGCGAAAATACCGAGGATATCTATGCCGGCATCGAGTGGGCCGCCGGAAGCGAGGACGCAAATAAAGTCCTTCACTTTATCGAAAAAGAATTCCCGAAAGCCTTTGGCAAGATTCGTTTTGGAACGAAAAATAAGATTGACGAATGGTCTGGCAGGACCGGGCTTCGTATTTCTCCGAACCCTCCGCACGTCGGAATCGGCATTAAGCCGGTAAGCCAGGAAGGCTCGGAACGCCTCATTGCCGCTGCGATCGATTATGCGCTGGCGCATCATCGTAAATCGGTCACGATCGTCCATAAAGGGAATATTATGAAATTCACCGAAGGCGCGTTCCGGGATTGGGGATACAAAATGGCGAAGGAACGCTATGGCGACAAAGTATTCACATGGGGTGAATGGGAAGACCAGAAAAAAGCGTTCGGCGAGCCGCAGGCGAACGAACTTCAAAAAAAGCGTCTCGCCCAAGGCGCGCTCCTCATCAAGGACGCTATCGCTGACATTACGCTCCAGCAAGTCCTCACCCGTCCTGACGATTTCGATGTCATCGCTACACTAAATTTGAATGGCGATTATCTCTCGGACGCGCTCGCGGCGCAGGTCGGCGGAATCGGTATTGCACCGGGCGCGAACATTAATTATGTCACGGGCGCGGCGATCTTCGAAGCGACGCATGGCACCGCGCCGAAATATGCAGACTTGGATAAAGTCAATCCTGGCTCGGTTATTCTTTCCGGTGAAATGATGCTCCGCCATATGGGGTGGGGAGAAGCGGCTGATCTTATCATCAACGGTCTCGAAGCCGCGATTAAATCGCGCAACGTGACTTATGATTTCGCCCGCCAAATGGACGGCGCTCACGAGGTGAAAACCAGCGAGTTCGGGGATGAGATTATAAAACGGATGTAGCAAGCAAATCGCACCCCTCTATTCTCTTAAGGTTGTAATAAAAAAGGGCGCATCTTCGATGCGCCCTTTTTCTATCTCTATAACCCTACTTACTTCGTCACCACCACCTGTTTCGAAATACCGAAGCCAGGCGTGGAGATGAATACCGTGTAAAGGCCGCTCGGAAGCTGCATGGCATCGATCTCGACCTCATGGTTGCCTTTTACTTGCGGCTCGTCCTTCATAAGCGTTTGGACCGGTTCTCCAAGCGCGTTGTAGACCTGCATCGTAACGGGCACGCCGTCCTGCGCGACGGTGAAATAAACGTGGGTCGATTGCTTGAACGGATTCGGAATAATATCGTGGATCGAAAAGGCCGGCATTCCGCCTTTCAAATACTCACGGAGTGTCGCATCGCCGCATAAGTTCGTCCCATAGAACGTCGTGGGTAATTCACCATTCGCGACCCAGCACGCTTGCGAGCCAGTGTGGTCCAGGAACATGACGTCCTGGACATCGAATGGCGAGATCGAATCCTTCGCCACGACATACTGCCAGTTGACTGTAGCCATCACGCCAGAATCCACCATCGGCGAGTTACTGCCAAGCTGGATGGTGAGCAATTCGTATTTGTTGTCCGCCGGGTCCATCGTGCGCTGTGGATTGTTCACCAGATTAATCCCGCTTACCGGCATGACCGATTGATATTGGAAAGCATCGCGCAAATACCGCAGCGTGAATTGCACGCCATAGACCTGCGCGATAGGATCGAAAGGACGCTTGAGCTGAACCGGTATCGAAACCACATTGGCTGTCACCGCCGTATAAGAGTTATTGCTCGCGACCGTCGGATTTTGGAGTGTTACGGCATTACCCGTATTGTAGCCAATTGCGTTAATCGGTTTTACCTCCTGGAAATACCGTCTCTGGCCTTTCGAGGTATCTAACCAATAAAAGACCGCCTCGGCTACGACTGTGTCGTCGATCGAAGGGGTGTACCGCACGGGGAACGTCACGGTTTGCCCTGCGACGAGATTTTGCATCGGCACAATGGTCTGCGTGTCCGTTGCAAAAAATGCGAACTGGCTCGATGCTGGGACTACCCCATTACTATCGATAATTTGCACGCTATCCAGGATTACTCCTACGGTGCCGGCATTCGTCGCGCTGATCGAAGCCGTATCGTTATGGCAGATATACGTGATCGGATAATTCGCACCGGACTCGGCGACTGTGACGACTTCGGACGTACCCATTACGCTACAAGCCAGCGTGTTGCAGAACGGATGATCGCCTCCGATCGCAACCGTAGCATTCGAAAGGCCGCCGCCCAATTTGGCAGTGTATTGAATAACGATCGAATCGGTCGCTCCCGGTTGGAGGGACGAACCGATCGCAGGCCCACTAAGAATGGTGAAGTCCGTGCCAGCCAGGTTCAGTCCGGTATAAACAAACGCTGTGTCACCTGTATTAGTGATGAAGAACGTCTGCGTGAGCTGCGTGCCCGGGGATTGTTCTCCAAAATTGTAGGATAGTGGGCTAACCGTAACAATCGCATGGCGAACGACGCCAACGCAGTTAATCGTATCGGAATATTTCCGCGTTACATCATTGACTTCAACGCCATTCGCGACAAGTTGCACGTTTCGATTTGCATAACCATTAGCCAAACTGGGGTTGAATCGAAGATCGACCCAAACAGAAGAGCCCTTTGTGAGTTGCCACGGCGGAGCATAACCCGTTCCATAGCCGAGAATCGTGAACTCGCTTGCGTTTGGACCAGCTAATTCAACATCGTTCACGGTAATATCCGCACCCGTACTTCCGGATGAAGTATTGAGGAGGTTCACCCGAACGATTTGAGAATCCTGGCACTCGACAGCGAACGGTTGATTACGCCTGTCCCAATTCATGCCGGGCTCGATACCGTAGCCCAGCAATATCGAAGTATCCTTAATATCGCCCGCGTAGAGCGCATTTAGATTCGTTCCCCAATCCATTTGGCTGTTGCTCGATCCCGTGGAATTTGGATGGAAACAGAAATGAAGTGTATCATCCTTTGCGCCGGGCCGAATGGTATCGGGGACCGATCCTTTGAAGGTATAGTCAGGGTTCAGATGAAGAACCCAGTCTTCTGTCAGGATAAGATCAGCATCACCAAGGTTTTTCACATAAATATCAAAGCATTGAGTATCTCCGACCGGCACATTGCCAAAATCATGATCTTGCGCCCAGATAATCGGCGTGACCTCATGTCCATAAACATGCAGTGCTGTATCGAGACAACTGCCCGCGCTTAAAACAACGCTATCTTTATAAACAAGAGTATCCGTGGAGGCAAAGCATACCGTGAAGACGACCGAATCCCCAGCTTTCAGGGCAGCGGGTAAGGTCGGGTTTGATGTAAAAGTAAACTTACCTGACATGTCCGGTAGATTCGTTTTGAGGTCATATAAAGCCGGTGGTTGCAACGTCAGCGTCGGAGCGCTTCCCGTTGAGCCAATGTGCAGTGTGAAGTTCGAGCACTGATTCGTGCCGACCATGGAGTCGGGGAAGTTGACGATCGCATTCGAAAGCGCAACTTGCGGCGGCGTGTATTGGAGTTCAATGACTGTATCGTTACCGGAACGGTCCACGGCATAGACAAAGGCGTCGGCGGGTTTCGTCGGATCGCCGACTTGAATATCGAAGTCCAGACTTTCATCGCCGACGACGAACGGAGGATTTGTCGGTTTCGACGGGTTCATGCGGGCATTGACGCTCACGCGCGGAGGGTGGGAATAAAACCCATCGGGATCGTCGAGCAACAAAACGTCAGCAATGCCATCGTTTCCGCTAAGGTTGGGCTCGAAGAGATGGATGTGCCAGTCGCCACAGCTTGGCGTAATATCCGCTTTCGGTGCATTCGGCTGGTTGTGGGAACCATAGGCTTGTCCGGTCGGGGCGGCATACCCTGAAATGGTCTTCATGTCCGTTTCCGTCCGACCATAAGAATACGAAGCAAACGGCGTGTTCCCGGTAATCATATAGGTGCCCGCCGGAAGCTTGTAGGTGAGGCCAACCAATTCCGGATGTAACGGAATCTGGTATTGCTTGATCCACGGAATAAAGCTTTGGAGCGTTCCCGACGAAGTGCCATTCAATGTTATGGTGATCTTGGAGAGCGAATCCTTATTCGTGATAAGACCGAGAAATTGGTATCCATTGTAATGGACGTTCTTTGGCACCATGAAGATGGTACTCATTTGATAATGATCGATCGGTGTCAGGTCCATTTCATTTTCGGAGCGGTAACTTTCCTCCTGCGCGGGAACCCATTGGAAGTACTGGTACTGGACCGCATACATTTTCTTCGTATTGCCGGCGGCATCCTTCGAGTCGACTCGCAAATCGATCGGTTCGGTAACGTTTTCCCAATCCGCTGCCGGAGCCTGGTATACCTTCACCCCTTGCGGCCCATAGGCCTGAGCCGGAGAAGTATATTGCCACATATTCACATTAATCCCGACGGGGTCGTTGGAGTAAAGGCGATAGAGATCGCCATCGCCATTGGGATTGCAATCGGGGTTCGATGCCGGCATGTCGGGGATCGCAGGATAGTCCGAACCCCAGGATTCGACGGGAGTCATTTCCTCGACCATCGCGTCCCGAATGTCTTCGTCGCCGTAGGAACCCTGACTTTCAGGATCGTCGATAAATGCTCGTTCCTGCCCTCCGAGCACAGCGACCGGTTTATCGGAAACGACCGTCGAGCCGGAGAGGTCGTTATTAATATCCGTAGGCGCGGAGCGGACCCAATAGATCTGACCGCGCTGCATGTTAATCGTAAACGGATGCGGAGTATTGGTGGAACCAGCGCCGGTATTATAGCCAATATTGCCGCCAATGGTGGTGGAATTTGGCGTAATGGTTACCGTGGTATTATCGTAGGGCGCGATGACCATAAATTCAGAACTCGTGGAATCAGGATTATCCGGATTCGGGGCGTTGGCTTTCGGACAATCATTCCATGCGGCAATGACGTAGCTCTTGCCAAGCGCGGCCGTCGGAATTCCCTGATATAACTGGCCGGAACTCGTCCCCTCCATGTAGAACTGGACGGTGATGGGGTAATCGGAATAGATATGCGCCGATTTCCATTGGAGTATCTCGCCCGGATGATCGGGGGTTAAACTATTCTGGTCGATCGGATATTCAACACTCTTTCCTTTATTGATAATGAATGTTTTTCCGGCGATCTCATGAGTGGCCGGACTGCCAGTTGTAGCATCACTAAAATAATCGATCACGACCTTATTGTTATCGTGAATGGAACAAATCAGGAAATATCCTCCTGCCGGTCCATTCTCGACCTGCTGCCAGGACTGGGAGAATCGAATGAGCGGCATACGGCTGAGGTAAAAATCGGTGCCATAGGAATTGATGCCGTGCCGGACGACCTGCGCTCGAGCGGTCCCGAACATGGAACAGAGGCCCGCAAGAGAAAGAAATACGAGGCCGGGGAGAGAGAAACGGCCAAATGCAAAACGGGAATGGAACGAAGTTCTCATGGTTGATTAATTAGTTAGAAAGCGGAATCTAAAGTAGAAAGCAGAAGCTTTATAGTAATACTCGAAGGCTCATCTCGAAAATCTATTTTGCAAAACCGGAATTTGCTAAAAAGTGCCCTATTCTGAAAAATTTTTCAGGCAAAGTCTACCGCCATTTCAAGAACGCGCTAAATCGAGCGAGTTACATTAATTTTTCAAAAAAATATAGTGGCAGCTTTGCGTGGAGATTGAACTGTTTTTACCAAAGTTCTACTTAATATCGCTCGAACGTGAATTTATTCCGGCATTCCCAAACAGCTCTGGCAATGCGCACAAAATTATGGATGCTCGTGTCTGCCCTGCTCTTCTTGACTTCGTGCCATGAGTCCCCGGCTGATGTAAAGCAATCATCGGCTAACGGGCTCATGATTCCTTTCGGCTTTCCAATTCCGATGATTCCGGCGGACAATCCCGTTACTCCCGCCAAAGTGGAATTGGGACGCGATCTTTTTTATGCCAGCGAACTAAGCCGAGATAACCGGCATACTTGCGCGAGTTGTCATTCCCTTTCGGCCAGTTTTTGCGATCCGGGAAATCACTGGAGCTTTGGAGTGATGGGCCGGCATGGGACGCGAAACGCTTCGGCCATCGTAAACGAGGCGTATGAAACCACTTTTTTTTGGGATGGCCGCGCGACGTCGCTCGAAGCCCAGGCACTTAGTCCGATTTTCAATTCCATCGAGATGGGTAATGATAGCGCCACCGTTATCGCAGCCTTGAATCGAAACGCAATCTATCCGAAGCTCTTCGCGCATGCCTTCGGCGATAGCACCATTAACATGACGCGCATCGCGCAAGCGATTGCGACATTCGAGCGGACGATGATTTCCGGAAACAGCTCTTATGACCGCTTCCGGCAGGGAGATTCTTCCGCTCTTTCGGCTGCTGCCAAACAAGGATTCGCGCTTTTTACCGGAAAGTCTGCGAATTGCATCGCCTGCCATAACGGAGTGAACTTCACCGATAACTCCTATCACTCTACTGGCCTCGATTTTCAATATGCGGATGGCGGCCGCGAAAACATAACGCAAGATCCGAACGATAACGGAAAATTCCGAACCCCTACTCTTCGGAATATCGCTCTCACATCGCCCTATATGCACGATGGCCGCTTTAACACACTGGCGCAAGTGCTCGATCAATATAACCGAGGGGGCTTTCACAATCCCACTCAGGACACGCTTATTCACCCCCTACATCTCTCGCAAGCACAAATGGATGACATCGTTGCCTTCTTAGAGAGCCTTACCGATAGTAATTTCGTGACGCGAAAAGAATTTTCGAATCCGTTCCATTAATGGCTCGGATTCATTCTTGTCCGAATGTTCCGACCCAGATTGTGGTTTTTCCTACGTTTCAAATTAGTCTCACCGATCCACGATGTTTCAACGCCAACCGCACGGATTTCTAATCGCAGCATTTTGGCTCCTATCGATGATTTGGGTGTTCCCGATAATTCCATGTAGCGCCCAGCAATACCACTGGCGGCGAGCTTATATTCCACAAAATAATTCGGACCCGTGGGAATCGATTGCCTTCAATCCCCTCTCGAATGGCCGCGTTATTTTCGCCGGTCCTCGTTTTGTCGGCGGAGTGTTTCGATCGGATGACGGAGGATTTACCTGGGTCGAGCATGACTCGCTCCTCGATCCGGTCGGTCTTCCGATGAATGAAATTCATCAGATTTTTTGCCTTCCGAGCGACACGAACATCGTGCTCGCGGTCACGGCCCAGCGATGTTACCGTTCGACCAATGGCGGCATCACATGGAACGATATTTACAATAACGGCTCCCTTACGGATTTAGGTGGCATGGACGGGGAATCGATTGGATATAACACAGAGGAAGATGCGCTCTATTATGGTGAGCCACTTACGGGTGTAATGCGTTCCGTCGATCATGGAGCCGACTGGACCCAGTTTGGCACCGCCTCCGATTCGATCCTCTTAAATTCGATGGATGTGTCGCAGGGGCCATCTCCGCAACTGATTCAAAATAGCGAACTTTCCTCAGGCTGGTTATTCGCGCATTCAACCGATCGCGGTAATACGTGGAGTGTTAGCCTTGATGGCGGGTCCAATGCCGCGGAAGGACCTAAGATCGTGTTTTCCTGGAAGGCGCTGAACCCGGTCACAGGAGAACCAACCGTCGCAATTATCCAACGGTGGCCAACCACCGATTCTTCCCTCCTTGCTACTACCGATGCCGGAGATACCTGGCAAAACCTGAACAATGCGCCAGTCCGCACTTGGGGACTCGACATCGATCAGCGAGCCTCGATGCTTTCCAAGCCTGGTGACCCGGCGTATCCTCGCCCACTCCATTTTTTCACTGGGTTCTTCAATGTAGACCAGGATACGATACCGAATGGGATGATTCAGGAAACAACCGACGGCGGCATTTCCTGGCATTCGACGAATTTCCCGAAAGGTGTCGCGGGAAACAGCTTGAATCCTCCTGTTCGGGAAATCTGGGTTCTAAAATATGATACGCTATCGGGCCAAATTGCCGTAGCGGCAGATTCCGGTATTTACATCGGCGATGCATCGAATGGTATTGTCGAGGAGCAACCCACAGCTCCTCAAATTCAACTCACCCAGAGCGAAGGTTTCGTTACGCTTTCATCGCGAATGCCAATTGAAATCATACACCTTTTCGATATTACTGGTCGCCAAATTATGGAATCCAAGCCTCAGAGAAATATCTTTTCTTTGAGTCTGAAAGCCTTCCCATCGGGAATTTATGGTGTGGAAGCAATTATCGAAGGTCAATTGCCTTTTCGAAAGATATTAGCCTGGTAGTGAAAAAATAAGTTGAATTCGCATCTGTCTTTCTCGTGATGCCCATTTCACGAACGGCGAATACGTGCTCTTGTTGTAAACCTGCAATTGAATATAGAGAAAATCTATACTCAATTATTACAATAATCGCCCTTATGAAAACACTGAAAAAGATTAAACAATTAGAAAACCAAATGGAAGGCAAAATCCGAAAATGGAATCGCGGACGTCTTGCCGGATTTGGATCGTTTGCACTCGGCCTTGCATTGGTGCTCGCGTTGCTGATTTCCGACAAATCGACCACGCTTTTGCCTCCGGCGCAACGTCCGGTTATTTCCTGGAATCTCGATTCCAGCGGCCAGTCCTATCTAAAACCGACGATTGATACTCAAGCTATCACGGAAAGAAATGGGATACCTATTACAACGGTGCGAGATGAGCCGGTGGCGAATGTGGGTATTAGCATGAACCCCGAAGTCGTACTTACCGATTCACTTGTTGGCGTGGCAAAGGCGTTTAATACATACCTTCTGGCGCATCAGGAATTCGCTGTTATCACGAGTGGCAAGCGGACGAGCGAAGGACAGCTTGACATCATTAAGGAACGTATCGCGGAGCGTGGGGCCGATTCCAAATTCCCACGACTCGAGGACGCTACCGTGGCCAATACCAAGATCTGGTTACGCGCCTGGGAATGGCTTCGAAGGAGACGCGTACCCGTGAATGCGCCAGCAGAAGTGCCCGGCGCACAAGTCCGTACCTCTATGCACCTGAAAGGGCTTGCGATGGACTTCATTTCCGACAACCTCGATCATACCCGAGCGATGCTCGCCGATTTTGCCCACTCGAAATATGCAAGCGCTGCCCCACTGCATATCATCGGCATCGTCCGAGAGCCGGGATGCGTGCATATTAATTTGGGGTAAATCGACGGGAATCGGCTAAAACTAAAATCCTCTTCCGAACTGGAAGTGGGTCTGCCAGCCACTACGCGCACCGAATGCTCCGATGGGATCGAAGCCATAGCCAAAGTCGATGCCGATCATTCCGACCGCTGGGACCTGCACTCGTCCCCCGACGCCTAAGGATCGTTTCAGGTCGAAGAGATCGGCGTGAGAAAAATCGGCCCATACATTGCCGGCTTCCGCGAACGTGAGAAAATAAATGGGGATTGGCTCCATGGCAACAATAAACCGGAGTTCGGCCACGTAGTGCGCATACGCATCGCCGCCGGGCGCATAGATAGAATTCTGAGCAATACCTTTTTGGACTCCAACCGCTGCATCCGGATAGCCACGGAGTGGAATGCTGTATATACCTGTTGCCAGTCCGCTTCCGCCCATGACGAACAGCTCGGTTGGCGGCACATACGGATGGCTGCCGAGTGCACCCATCTGCCCTATATCCGCGCTGGTCATGAGAACAAGCTTATTCTGCCCTGCAATTGCGAGCATCGGGGTATAGAATTTCATCGTGAAGCCATTGCGATAATAATTCGCCGGCTGATTCGGTGCGACCGATGCGATTGGCAGGTACGCAAAGCGTGTGAGCAGCGCGAATTCCGAACCTGTCGTCGGGAAGATAGGATTGTCGGTCGAAGTACGGGAGATTACCTGCTGAATCGCCGTCTCATCATGGGTGCCGGTTGCATATATGCCGCCGCCATTGGTAATATTGGAATGGAGAGCGGAGAGCGACCAATCGGCACGGAAGAAATCGTCCGGCCATCGGAAACGTCGGCCCAACGAAAGCGTGGCTCCCGTCTGCGTGGAAGTATAAATATATGCGGAGCTCGTAGTATAAACCTGAAAGCCGAGTGAGGTAGGAGTCTGGTTGAGCCACGGCTCGTTAAAACTGAGCGAATACGATTGATACTGCGATTGCCCGATTTGTGCGGAGACGGAAAGGACCTCGCCGCCGCCGCCATGTAGCGGATCGGTAATATCAAAATTATTAAAGGAGACGCCAACCGAACCGGTAAAACCGAGCGAGCCACCATAGCCGACGGATGCATTGAACGTATCGCTCGATTTCTCTTCCACATTGTAGGTAATATCCACATCGGTCACGTCGGGTTGCGGGTATAGTTCTGGCGCGAGTTTTTCCTGATTGAAATAATTAAGCGCTGCAAGCTGACGCATCGAACGAATAACAGCCGCGCGACTGAAGACATCGCCAGGTCGGGTAAAAAGCTCGCGCCGGATCACATAGTCCTTCGTTTTTGTGTTGCCTTTAACATCGACATATCGAAAATAATGTTCTTTGCCTTCGAGGACACGAACAATAAGATCAATCGAATCGCCGGAAACGACGCTGGGCTCCGTGGTTAGTGTCGCGAGATAGCCGCGATCGTAATAGAGCGAACCGACATCGGAAAAATCTTGCGTCGGTCCATGCAGATTCGTCTCGAGACGGACCTGATCGTAAATATCGCCCTTGCGGAAACCCAAATGCGTTATGATCTGCTCCGGCGTGAAAACTTCCGAACCAACAACAGCAATATTTCGGATAAAATACTGCTGTCCCTCATATACATGAATTAGAATGTTCAGATTATTATCACCGGTCGTCCAAACCGAATCGCTCACGATTTGTGCATCGCGATAGCCTTTCGAATGGTAATAGTCCACGACCTTTTTCTTGTCAGCCTCGTATTTTAGTTCATCGAACGTGCCGCTCGAAAAGATATTCCACCACTTCTTTTCCTTCGTGTCTTCCATCGCGCTACGCAAATCGCCGGATGGAACCCGTGTATTACCCTCGAAATCGACATGACGGACGACCATTTCCTTTCCTTCATTGATCGCAATCGTTAGTTCGATTTTCGACGAATCTTCCACCGAACTACTCTGCTCGAACGCGATCGTGGCGAAATGATAGCCCGCCTTTTCGTACAGCGCTTGAACGCGGTTTTTACCCGCTTCGAGTTCCCAGGGACGGAGATACTGCCCTTCGCTGAGCGAAAGTGCCTTTTCGATATCCGCCGTTTTAATTTCCTTGTTGCCGGAAATCGTATATTTCTTCAAATGCGGAAGTTCCTGGACGTGAATGCTAAGGAAGAGCCCGATCGAGCTATCGGGCTGCGGGACCGACTTATCGACCACAATATCGACGTTCCGGAAAATTCCCATGTTCCACAATTGCGTAAGCGCTGCCCGAACGGCATCGCTGGGCAGCGAGAGCTGTTCGCCTTTATAGAGGGCGGACTGGCTGATGATTGTCGAGGCATCGCTCGTCCGATTTCCCACGACGGTAATACCGAGGATCGTGTAATGCTGCTCCGGCGGGCCAGGCATTTGGGCCATGGCGGCTATAGACGAGGCGCTATTATAAAAGGCGAAAAGAAGGAGAGTTACGAAAAGTGAACGCATGCAAAAAAATGAGGCCAAATGTGGCAACGTAAGTGACAGCCGTTTTCGGCGCGCACTCATAACCCATAACACGCGCTGATTGTTGCCGAATCGCATGGGCAATTTTCATTACCTTTCGCCGCCCGACATACCTCAACAAAAGAATTTATGCCTTCTTCTCACGCGTAAGGGGTCATAAGTGGTGTCTTCCGTGTTTAGGGGTTATTCCTCCTGAACGATCTTATTTTCACTCTTATATAAATTTGAAAGACTTTTGCATTGGCGTTCTCGGCCTTCAAGGCGATTTCCGGGAGCATGTCGAAAAACTTGAATCGCTCGGAACGACTGCGAAAGATATTCGCCGCCGCGCCGATCTGGAAGCCATCGATGCGCTCATTATTCCGGGCGGCGAATCGACGGCGGTCGCAATCCTCGAAAAATCGGACGCCGCGAAGAATATCTTTGACGAAATTCGTGCACTGGGCGAGCAGGGACTTCCAATCTGGGGCACCTGCATGGGATCGATCCTGCTCGCGAAGGATATAGAAGGCTCCTCCCAGGGCCGTTTAGGACTCATGGATATTACCATTCATCGCAATGCCTTCGGCGCGCAGCGGTTTAGTTCTGAAATCCCGCTTCACATTCCCGCATTAGGCGAAGCGGATTTCCCCGGCGTCTTTATTCGCGCACCCATTATTACAAAAGCAGGAAAAGATGTAGAAGTTTTAGGAAAGTTAGAGCAAGGCATCATCATGGCACGAGAGAAGAATTTACTCGCCACGGTCTTCCACCCTGAAGTGGTGGATGATGCGCGGGTGCATGAGTACTTTCTGAAGATGATTGTGTCAAGCCGAGTTAGTTGATTGTAGCGCCGATCGGGATTTTCAGATATCCGCCATAGCTTTGGATAAGAGTTTGTCCAATCGGCCATGCAAACTCATAATATGCATAACAAAAAACACCAAACCATGGAATTCCACTTAATCCAATTTCAAGTTTTTTATTGGTATAAAATAGCGTCGGTCCCACATCAATACTAAGAACATTGGCAAATTCTATCCCAAAATGAAGACTTGAATAATCACGCCAAAAAGTTAGATCGCAAGTATATCCATAAGCGGGCGCTATGTATTGTGGGAAATAAGTCACTTCAAATCCCCAGGCAAATCCTCCCTTGTCGCCTAATATATAGCCTAACTTCGGGCCAACAGACCACCATGGTTGCGACTTCGCAACTGCTGGAAATATTAAGCAAAGCAATAAGAAGAAATAAATCGCTCGGCGCATAATACTTTTTGAAACACTTCGGGTCATTCTTAGTTGCAATCTTCGAATACTCTCAAGAAATCTGTTCACAATTTGTTTTTCATCCATTATTATCGTATTTTTGTACGAACGAATAATTTTAATCATGCACACACTAACCGCTATTTACCGTGCGCCGGAGAATAAAGAAGAATTCGACAAACATTATCGCGAAGTCCACACGCCGCTTGCAAAGCAAACGGAAGGACTTCGCAAGATGGAAGTGACCTGGGTCGAGAAGATGCTTACGCCGGGAAATGAAACGCTACCGGCTGCGCCGCATCTTGTCTGCACGATGTATTTCGACGATGCGGAGTCGCTCAACCAAAGCATGAAATCGCCGAACAGTCGCGCGGCTGCGAAGGACCTGATGGGTTTCGCCGGTCCGCTGGTTTCGATGATCGTTGGACGCACGGAAGAAATCTCTTTATAAATTATGGCAAAGAAATCATCGCAGGAGTTGAATCCGTACACCGAAAAGCGGACGCTCAATTTTTCTCATATTCTTTATGAGAAAAATGAGTATGTCGCCACGCTCACGATCAATCGGCCGGAAGTGCTGAATTGCCTGAACCTCACGACACTGCGCGAAATGATGATCGCCATCGAGGACGCCGGATGGGATGACGACATTGCGGTCCTCGTCATTACTGGAGCGGGCGATGTAGCCTTTTCCACCGGCGCAGATTTAAACGAGCAAGAAGAATTTTTTCTCGGCAACCCGGACGATTATTATAAATGGATGCGCGTTTTTATCGAGATGCACGAACGTTTGCGTAATATCGGCAAGCCGACGATCGCGCGCTTAAACGGGATGGTCGTCGGCGGTGGCAATGAGGTAAATATCTCCTGCGACCTTGCGATTGCGGCGGATCATATCATTCTCAAGCAAGTTGGCGCGGCGCGCGGGAGCGTAGCGGCCGCCGGCGCTACGCAGTGGCTGCCACTCATTGTTGGCGAACGCCGCGCGCGAGAAATTCTTTTCCTCTGCGAGGATATTCCGGCCCAGAAAGCTTTGGAATGGGGTTTGGTCAATGAAGTGGTACCGAAAGAAGACTTGGACCGTGCCGTTGCGCGGCTTTGCGAGAAGCTCTATAATAAACTTCCCGAGTGCCTCCGCTACACGAAGCAGCAAGTAAACTTCTGGAAAGATTTTTCCTGGCACATGACCATTGGTCAGGCGCGCGATTGGCTTTCCATTCACAATCTTTCGCCCGAAGTGACCGAAGGTATTAGCGCCTTCACCGAAAAGCGTCCGGTCAATTATAAAAAAATTCGAAAGCGAACGGGCTAAGCTACCCCTTCATAGTCATGGATTTTATCGAGTTCGATCTCCGTCATCCCGTCTTTGCCCACTTGGATAATGCCCTTGAACTTTTGACCGAAGATCACTTCTTTCGATTTGTACGAAGTGCGGGTATGAACTGTTTGCGAGAACGTGTCGTCAAAGGCTCGCAGCAGTATTAGGAATTCCGCGTCCGACGCATCTAATTGTTCTTTGGAAACACGAAAGAGCGGGCTGTGCTCGTCGATCGGATGAACCACCGTCCAGCTAAGATGAAAAAACGTTACCGTTCGACGTTCCAGATCCAGCGGGTAAAATTTTCGCCTGCGGCTTCCATCGCCGGAGACTTCCAAGCGACTTAACGTCACCTCCGCTTCCACGTCGATTAGTTGGTTTTTCCGCTGATTCGCCACCCGGAACATGAAGCCGGTAATATTCTCATACGGAGCAATCACTCCGTTGCTACTAAAAATGATTTTGGCAACGGGCCGCGAAAATCGTCCGTACACAAGACCCGTTGCGAATGCAAACGAAAGCAATCCCGCGAGCGATTCGAGTGCGGAGGCAATATTAGCCGCATCCCCCACCGGCGCGATGCGTCCGAAGCCGACGGTGGTAAACGTCTGCGTGCTGAAGAAAATAGCCTGCAGATATTGCTCCGAGATCGAATGGCCATCGATTCCCGAAAACCCATTCATTCCAATCGCGAGATACACTGCTCCAAAAACAGCGTTGATCGCAACATAGGCCAGAAGAATCAGCAGATTGAATTGCCACCAGGGAATCGAAATCAGATAATGATACCCACTGAACCAGGCAAAGAACGGAAGACCTTTGCGGCGTACATTGAAGCTGCCGTCGCGATTGAGCAAGCGAACTCGCGACTCGGCTGCCTTTGTGCCGATGCCAAGATCCTCGAAACGTCTGTGGGCCATAGCCTAAGAACAGCCTTACGACAAGAAGCGGTTCTATCGTGCATTGGCGGTTACCCAAAGTGGGATGATGTACTTATTTCGGATGATTCACTTGCCGCCGTAACCATTCCACATCTACGATGCTTTCAGCGCCGGGCATCCCGACAAGCGCGCGGCCATGCGCGTCTACCGCCCACACCGGGCGGCCGACAAAAGCCGGGATATCCAGCGGCCGAGGATGGCGTAAGGGAATATTCAGGATATATTCGATCAGCTTATCCTGAATAAAACGATCTCCCGATTCGCGCGCAAATCGGATCGCGTCGAGCACGTCGTTAACGTTCTCGCCGTCCCAGGTCACGATAAAGTTACAAGCGCCGTACGGATTTTGAAACTTCATTCGAGCGACTCCATTGGATGCAATCCCGGTATGGGAAGTGCCATTGGATTGATAACTATTGGAGCCGTTCCCATTTGGCACACCATTGGTCGGTTTAACAAAATAGTTCGCCGATATCCGTGCTTCTTCGCCGGAGGTTTCCTGATGTGCCGCCGTAGGATAGGACACGGGCATATTTGTCCCGTTCGTGAAAGTCGGAATGAGCATTTCACTTTTTGTTAATGCCAATGTTATGCCGTCCCAGGGGTAAATTGAATAAATTTTAGCAATAATAGGGCCAAAACAGCTTTCAAGTTAATGCTTGTTCTGACATTTTGTGTGGTTGTTCTTTTCATATTCATCAGAAAACTATTCTATTCCTTAAATTCGCAATTCATCCATTAATTTTTCATTAAGTGCTCACTTTGCTTTTCGAGTTCGTGGAATAATTTATTGACCCACGACGTCCGCTCCCACTCCTCCATCAGGTGCCATACGGACTTCGAGAACGAGGCCAGCAGGCCCATCGCACCACGACCCGCCGTGTAAGGAACGAGCATCCGCATTTCGTGCGAGAAGACCATAGCGGAGAGGTGCCGGCTGTGCCGCACGTCCAGGATCGCTTCGGCAATTTCTTTCCGGCGGCGGTCCGCTGGTCGGGAGGGGGATAAAAAACGAACTCCCTCCCGCGTGCGGGAGGGGCGGGGGGAGGGTGTGTGGTTGATTACAAGCGCGAAGTAAAAACACACCCTCCCCTAACCCCTCCCGCAGGCGCGGGAGGGGAATAAAAAAACGAACTCCCCTCCCGCACCAGCGGGAGGGGAAAAAAAACGAACTCCCCTCCCGCTTGCGGGAGGGGAATAAAAAACGAACTCCCCTCCCGCGTGCGGGAGGGGCCGGGGGAGGGTGTGTGCTTGATTACAAGCGCGAAGTAAAGACACACCCTCCCCTAACCCTCCCGCAAGCGGGAGGGGAAAAAAAACGAACTCCCCTCCCGCTTGCGGGAGGGGAATAAAAAACGAACTCCCCTCCCGCGTGCGGGAGGGGCCGGGGGAGGGTGTTGTGGTTGATTACAAGTGGGAAGTATAGACACACCCTCCCCTAACCCCTCCCGCAGGGGCGGGAGGGGAATAAAAAAACGAACTCCCCTCCCGCTTGCGGGAGGGGCCGGGGGAGGGTGTGTGGTTGGTTACAAGTGGGAAGTATAGACACACCCTCCCCTAACCCCTCCCGCTGGGGCGGGAGGGGAATAAAATTCCCGGATCAGACCATGGGCTGGCTCTGGAGAGAGGATGCGGCCCAGAGGACGCCCGCCGCGGCGGACCGCCGCGCCGCTGCTCAAGAGGCACGACTGCCCTCAGCTTGACTGCTCCCCGCTCACATCCTCGATTTGAGCGCGTTTGAATGTGGAGCGTCCCAGCGATAAATCCGGATACCGCGGCCGCTCCGTGCCCGACATCAGCCGTTCCGCATCCAGCTCCGTAGGAGCGGAATATTTGTAGCCCCCGGCGTGAGCCGGGGGTTGGGGAAGGAAAGAGAACACATAGCTCCGTAGGAGCGACATATTATTCGACGCGCGATGTGTCGCTCCTACGGAGCTACTAATCGCAAAACGCTTCCCTGACCCCGAGCTCACGCACGGGGCTACAAATATTTCGCTCCTAACGGAGCTTGATTCGCGTAGGGGCGCCATATTATTCCAGGGGTTGAAAGTGTATTTCGGATCGTACTCAACTTCAAACGCTTTGAGGAGTGCAATGTATTCCTCCAGGAACGTTCGCTTCTTGTGATGTTCCTCTTGATTGCGGATGTATTCGATCACCTCGCTTAACTGCGAACGCGAATAAGAGAATGCACCATATCCTTCCTGCCAACGAAACTCGAACTTCATCCACTCTTGCTCGTTGATCCATCGCGAGAAATTTGCTTTGATGTCGCGAACGAGATCGGAGAGCGATGTGTCGGGACGCAGACCGATTAAGATATGAATGTGATCGGGTTCGTTTTCGATCGCGATGAGCTTGCACTTTTGATTCGTGATGACGCCCGTGATATATTTTTGAAGTTCCGCTTTATGCTCGCGGGGAATGAGACTCGCGCGATGTTTGACCGCGAAGATAAGATGGATATAGATTTGTGTATAGGTGTTCGCCATAGGAATATGCCGCTCCTACGGAGCTTTGAATTTATTGGTTTCTTTTAACCCCCGGCTGACGCCGGGGGCTACAAATATGGCGCTCCTAACGGAGCTAATTCGCTCGATCATAATAATTTCCCCTGCTCACCGCCCACATCCTCGATTTGAGCGCGTTTGAAAGTGGAGCGGCCCAGAGAGAAATCAGTTGATTCTACTATTGGCGTTTCGCCATTCTGATTCCAAGAACCGGATGCACTTCTGTTTTGGCGTGCGCATCATCGAAAAATCTTACACCCGTGATTACGACGTGATAGGGGTTGTTGGGACTTGGTGGTGGTTGCAGGCTGTCGGCTATCCATCTACGCACAGCCCGGAAGTATGCAGCGAATCTTGAATCCCTGACATCCGGAGCATCGGGATTCGGTACTTCCGCAGTAATGGAAGCTCCCCTATTGTCATCTTTCAAAAGGATGTGCATATCACCGTCGGCTTCCGGCTTAACTGGCTTATCAATGTAGCCTCCAACTACGACGAGGATTTCTTCCTTCGCTTCTCGAGGAGAATTTTTATGCAATCCATCGGGCGCAATCAATTCATTCATTTCCGCAATGGTAGACTTTTCAGCCGGATATAAGCCACCCTCCGTTAGCCACGCTGTGTCAAAATCCTGCAGCGTCTTCACGTCCCAGCGGACGTGTTTGCCGGTGTGATGCGTATGGCCGCATCCTAATAATAATAGCAGTAGTGCTCCAAGTGCAAGCCCGGAAGGTCTTTTATGCGTCACAATAATTATCCCTTTTCCATCTCCATATCCCGAACAGCAACTCCATAAACATCGATCTCCGCAGCGATAAATCCGGATACCGCGTGCATTCTGTCCAGCGTATCAGGCCCTCGTTTGCGTCGTCACCCGCTACTTACGATGGCCCGATATTGTCACATTACTCCTGCGGAGCCGGTGGCTTTGTTTCTCCGGCGGGCTTGGTGGGATTGTGTTTTGCCTGCTCGTAGGCTTCGAGTTTTTCCGGTTCGAGCGCGGCTTCTCCCGGATGCTTGATCCGCGCTGCTTCAAACGGTGTTAGTGTTTTTGCCCCAGTCAGTTCATTTCGTTCTTTATATAGCCATCCGACCTCCGCGCCGATCAGGAATGCCAGGCTCGCGTAATAGACCCAAAGCGAAATGCCGACGAGGAATGCGTAGGTGCCATAGAGCGTCCCGATGGAACTGATATTCGTCATGTAGTAGACGAACAGAAATCGCATCGCCTCCGTGAGCACGACGGTGGTCGACGCCGAAATGAGAATCACTTTGCGCGAGAGACGCTCGTGCGGGAGCATTCGAAAGAGAATCCCATAGAGAACGATGGAGATAGCGAGCGATACGATGCGCGAAATCGTCGTCCCTGCAATTCCGGCGAGCCAGCCTGGCAACAGCTCGGTGCCAATATGCTGCACGAGCGCGACGATCGGAGAAAGAAGCGTCGATGCAAGCAGCAACACCAAAACGACAATCATGAGAACGAAATCGAGCAACTTTTGGATGATCATGCTCTTTTTCGTGACCATATTGAGCACGGCATTCAGAGACGTGCGCAGCGTGGAAAACAAAATACTGGCAAGCCAAAAAAGCGTTACACCGCCGATGATGCCGGCGATCGCGCTGCCATGCCCCACTTTGGTAAGCTCCGCCGTCAGCCAGTTCCGAACATCCTCTTCGTAGACCGGCACCGGAAACGATTCGGTGATATAGGTGACGACGTATCCGATAGCGCGGGCGCTCGTCAGCGTAGCGGAAAAAAAATAAAAAACAACGAGCGAGAGTGGGATAACGCAATAGAGCATATTGAACGCAATGCCCGCCGCAAGCAGGAAGCAGTGGTCCTCGTCGGTGTAATTATAGAGGCCTTTTGCGTAATATTTTGTGGAGTCCCAGATTCGGCTTACTATCATTCAGTTCAAAAATACGACATTCGTAGGGGTAACCTTCAGGTCACGGTGTAATTGTCAACAGGGTCTGCTTCGCCACCGAGACCTGAAGGTCACGGCTACACGGTCACTTTTCCATGTCAAATACTGTTTTTAATGAGTTGAAAAATCATTCCAATCCATCCATGAACTATCGCCTTTTGCTTTTTCCCCTCCTTTTTCTTTTTGTCCAAAGCGTGCATGCGCAGACTCCCCCGCGCGATACGCTCGTCGTACAAACGTTGACGTATGATTCCCTCGGCCGCGCGGGGGTCTACCAGTTTCCCGATACGGGGACGTTCGAAAAAGTTATTATGCAGTACAGCATGCGCTGCCATCACGCGCTCGTCTCGAACGGCACGCAGACCGAGCAAGGCTGCGGCCAGTGGGATTATAATTGTGAGACGTATCTCTGGGATTCGACGCGAACCGATTCACTGAAAAATGCCACGCCTTCCGCTGCGATTTCGAATTATCCGGCAAACACCAATTTTCCGTATACTACCAAAGCGACCTCGTCCGTTACGAGGCGCGATGAGAAGATTGTGAAATATCCTGCTGGGACTATACTCACCGGAACTACCCCAAACGACACGTCGGGCTCTGTATATTCGCTCACCCATCCTTATGAACGGATCGTGTTCCTGCTACGGGCGAAAGATCCGGTTTGGAGGGATGTAAAAAAGACCACAGCCATTCAAGGTTTGATTTTGGGAGTAAGCTCCGGCTCGGACACGCTATACGATTTGCGTGTGAGAATGCATAAGGTGAAAGTGGGAACGTATAATATCTCCAATCCGCCGCCGGTCAATACCGATACGAGTTTCATCGAAGTCTATCATGCCTCGACATTCCTGTCGCGAAATTCCGATACACTTCTCTTTTACAAGTCCTTTAGCACGGATACTGCAGCGGACGTTCTTGTGGAACTTAGTTATTCCAGAATGGCGGGAACGGCCCTGACACTGGTAAGCTCCGATTCTTCTTCGTTATCCTCCTGGTCTTCGTCCGAGCCGGCACTCAGTTTTGCCGGTTCGGAGTTCGTCCCGATCCCCAAAGAGGCTCTCGATTCGATCTCGAACGCAATTACGATTGCCTTTTGGGCCTATGGAGATACGAGTTATCTTCCCGGTTCTAATTCCGTTTTTTGCGAAGGACTCGGCGCGACGAATAATCGCGAGATCAACATCCATCTCCCCTGGAGCGATGCCAATGTTTATTGGGATTGCGGCGGCGATTCACTTGGTAATTTCGATCGCATTCAGAAAGCAGCCACCAAACACCAGGCGGCCGGCCAATGGAATCACTGGGCATTTACCAAGGATGCGATAAGTGGGAAAATGTCCATCTATCTCAATGGCTCGCTCTGGCTTAGCGATACCGGAATGCGCCGGCCCATTCATGCCGCGGAAATGCTTCTCGGAGGAGCTGCCAGTTCGGGAATCGGATGGTACGGAGATGTTCGGCAATTTGCGATGTATAACCGAGCGCTCGATTCTACTGCAATTGGTATGATTATGAGAAGCGATAGCGGAGTTAGCCTTGAGTCATTGAACGGGATTCGTCCGGTCACGTATTTCAAATGTAATGAGGGAACCGGATCGACCCTCACAAATTCTACCAGCCCTTTTTACATATTTCCTCCTTCGACCATTCAAGGAGTTCCCGTTTGGCATACCATCCTCGGAAAAGATCTTCCGAATAATTTCTATACTGGCACTAAAGCTCGGCCCCAAATTACGATCCTGCAACTTTCCGATACTACACAAAAACCGCAGATCACCGATCGCTACACCTACGATACCATCCCCGATCACGCACATATCGTAATAAATTACGCCATCGGCCACAATTCTACCTTTCATCAGAATGACAGCGTTCGAGCACTCGATACGATTTACGGCGATTATCTCGCGACGAAATCCTACACGTTCGATGAGAGCGGAAAAAAAGTAGATTCGGTCAATGTGGTTGCGCAGGATACCATTCGTCCAACGAATCTTTATTTCTGGACGCGCGCGCCGCAGAAATTCGAGCTAATGTCGTTCGTCACGCCGTATGGCATCGGGCTCGATCTCGGCAAGACCGGGAAGATGTGGGAATTCGATGTCACCGATTATCTTCCGATTATGAAAGGCTGGAAGCGGCTGACGATGGAGCGCGGCTCCGGGCAGGAGGAGTTCGATCTTCGATTCCTCTTTATCAAGGGAACCCCGCCGCGCAACGTGCTCGACATGCAGCAACTCTGGCCAATGACCGAAGAGAGTTACCAGACCATTCAATCCGACTTGCGCTATCCGGCTCTCGGCGTCTATCTCCATCCGCAGGCGAAAGGATATAAACTTCGTTCCTACATTACGGGGCATGGAGGCTCCCCCAATGGACTCAATGGAGAATTTACTCCTCAATGGCACGACATTTTCGTCAACAAAACAAATTACCGGAGATTTGTCTATAAAATTTGTTCGCTCGATCCACTCTACCCTCAAGGCGGAACGTGGACGCTCAATCGGGCGGGATGGTGCCCCGGAATGGCAACCGATTTGGCAGAATACGAAATCACGGGAACCGTCACACCGGGCGACTCAGCCATCATTGATTATAACGTTGAAGGCGGCGTTGGCGATTCGCGATACGATCCCAGCAGCCAGCTCGTAAGTTACGGGCCGCCAAATTTCACGCTCAACGCCGGCATCGTGGACATCTTACGTCCTTCGAGCAAAATCGCGTATGGCCGCATCAGTCCTGCGTGCGATGCGCCGATTATCCTGATTCGCAATAACGGTTCCCAACCGCTCACGTCGCTTCAATTCGAGTATTATGTCGATAACGGAAAGCATCTGACTTATACGTGGACGGGTCATCTTGCTTTTCTCGATACCACCTCGGTCCTGCTGCCCATCGATTCGCTCAGCTTTTGGACCTCCGCACCGAGTGGACAATTTCATGTCGATCTTTCGCAGCCCAATGGCGGCACGGACCAATACGACCCGGATAATCATTACTCCTCCGCGTTCACGCAGCCGCCGGCCTATACGGGGATCGTCGTAGTAAACCTGCGCACGAATAACGATCCGCAAGATAATTATTATGAAGTTTTGGATAATGCCGGCAATACTGTTTTCTCAAATGCGGGCTTCGATGCAACAACCACGTATTACGATTCGCTGATGCTGCCGGTCGGATGCTATACGCTCGTCTTCCACGACGATGGTGAAGACGGGCTGAACTATTGGGCGAATCCTGCTCAAGGAGCAGGATCCCTTTCATTGCGGCAAACTTCGAGGACCGGAAAGGTATTGCATACCTTCAATCCCGATTTTGGTAAGGGTGTCCAGTATGATTTTTCGATTGTGAATTCTCAACTTGCAGTTGGCGCGACCGCTCCCAGGATAGAGCACTTTGGACTTTACCCAAATCCTGCGAGCGGCGTGCTGAACCTCGATCTCGAAGGAATGCCGGCCGGCATGGTTACGCTCGAAATCAATGACGCTCTCGGACGGACGTTCCGCCGCGAGCAGCGATTTACCGACCCCCTTGGCACGCTGCGAGCGGAGATGGAACTCGCCCAAATTCCAGCAGGGTCTTACTTCTTGCGAATCATAACCCGCGATGGGGAGACCACGAAGAATTTTGTAATTGAATAAATAACCGCTAAAACATATTCTTTCGAGAAGAAGCGTAGCATCTTAAGAAATTATAGCAACTGGGATCTATGGGCGAAATAGCAGCCGTCTGCACCGGTTTATCCACCGGAACCGAAGGCAAGCGCTTTTTGTCTATCTCGCCGCTGAGGGAATTAGCATCGGCGACGATGCGGAGTCCGAGAGGATTCTTCATTTCCCCGGCTTTTTTTTCGGGATTTCGCAGTTTAGGGGGCCGCGTCGGTCGGTGCTTCCAGCCCGACCGGTGGATACACGCGGGAGTAACTCAGTTGGTAGAGTCACAGCCTTCCAAGCTGTTGGTCGCGGGTTCGAGTCCCGTCTCCCGCTCAAAATGGATGCTGAGTGCTCTTTGCTTGGTAGAGCGGAGCGAAATAACTTAGCACGGAGAAACTAATACGCAAGACTATTGTGACGCCACCAAAGCGTGCGGAGATTGCGGGACGCAGATGGAGGTCAATCCGGATCTCTTCGCGCTGCCGGGTCTGGACCCGTCGCCCAATGGCCTCGCATTTAATTTCACGCGCGCGCTACCGGTGACCGTTTATATTTGCCCGAACTGCGGGCGCTTCAAGTTTTTATCGGCGATTTTTTTGAATAACATCGAGTCCGTACCGCCGCCGCAACCTGCGGCCGAGCGCGTGGCGAACGAAGCATAGGAGATTTTTATGAGAGACATCATCACCCTCGAGTGTACCGTCTGCAAAATGCGGAATTACTCGACGACGAAAAACAAGCGGAAGCAATCGGGCCGTGTCGAATACACGAAATTCTGCCCGCGCGATAATAAGCGGACGCTGCATAAAGAGACGAAGTAATTCGTAGCCGTGACCTTCCGGTCACGGTGAGATCGCTTCGCCACCGTGACCGGAAGGTCACGGCTACATATACGACAGTAGCTCAATTGGCAGAGCAGCGGTCTCCAAAACCGCAGGTTGGGGGTTCGACTCCCTCCTGTCGTGCTCTTCCGTAGGCAGGACCCTTTGGGTCACGCTGAAATTCGAATTTACATTTTTTACACCGTGGCCTAAAGGTCGCGGCTATACCATGGCGGAAACAACAGCAGTCATTCAGCCCGGCGAAAAGCAGGGGCTCAAGGCAAAATCCTTTACGTTCTTCACCGATGTTGCACGCGAGATGCGCAAGGTGAGTTGGCCCAAACGCGCGGAACTTCAGGACGCGACGGTCATCACGCTCGTTCTATGCCTGCTTCTCTCAATCTTCACGTTCGGCGTCGATAAACTGTTCGAGACCATCGTACGCGGACTTTTCAGAATGTTTTAATGATGGCGGAAACACAGGCGATCACTTTAAAATGGTATGCGCTTCGAACCTACACCGGTTCCGAGGCGAAAGTCAAAGCGTACATTGAAGACGAGATGAAACGTCGTGACCTCACGGGCCGCGTCCCCGAAGTCGTCATTCCGAATGAGAAAGTCTATGAGGTCCGCGAAGGAAAAAAGCGAACCAAAACGAAAAGCTTCCTGCCCGGCTATATTCTCATCGAAGCCGCGCTCGATAAAAAACTCATCGATCTGATTCTTTCCGTGCCCGGCGTTATCAGTTTTGTCGGCCCGACGAAAACGCAGCCTACCGCCCTGCAACCGGACGAGATGCGCCGCATTCTTGGCAAGGTGGAGGAAAAGCGTGGGCTCGAATCGCCGGAAGTCCGCTACCACATGGGCCAGCCGGTGAAAGTAATCGACGGACCCTTCTCCGGCTTCGGCGCGCAAATTCGCGAGATTAACGAGGACAAGCAAAAGCTCAAAGTCGAAGTCTCCATCTTCGGCCGCAAAACGCCGGTCGAACTCGATTACACGCAGGTCGAGGCGGAATAATTAATCCCGCTTCCCGCGCGTGCGTTCGCGCTTCATTCCCTCTTCCAGATAACGCTGCATCAGCAATTCGAGTGGCACGTCCTCTTTCTTCGCTCGCGCTTTGAGTCGACGAAGGGTTGGGACGGGAACGGCGACTTGCTCTGTTTTTCTGTGACCACTTTTTCCATTCACGGCTTTTGGAAAAAAGTCATCGAGCTTCGGAGGAATATATTCAATCGTACCTTCGAGAAGGTCGTGAATAGGGAAGATCAATTCATAATCGTTCCAATTAACGTTACCATTCACGATTTTGAATTTCCTGAATTTATCGAGGTCGCGATACTTCGTAATCCACGGTTGCGGTGCGTCTCTAAGGAAATTCCAAAAATCGACGACTCGTGTGCTCTTATCATTGAATGTGAGCTGAAGACGGTACCCGTCCAAGTACTTGGCATTCACAACCGAAACGTATGGGCCATTGCTCGGTCCGGTCAAATCAATAATTCTCATTTTAGTCTTCTTGTGATCTTCTTAACTTTGGGAGTCATCCCTTTCAAGAACATGCCTTCCCAGGCATTTATGATATTCAGAACTTCGTGCTCGATGAGTGCCTTGAAATCTTGCATCTTAGTTGAAGATAATGGCCGCTTATCTGCTACATTCGAGTATCGAATCTCCTCAACGTTACCGTCTTTGACGAAGATTTCCGCTTTGCTTTCCGTGCTTTGATACTCTCCATGCACATGAATTGGAGCGTGTTCGTTCGCGTAAAAATACACTCTGATTCCAAAATACAAGTAAAGCGTTGGCATTTGTTCAAAAGCAGTCAGCCCGGATAGAAGTTCCTATCCGGGCTGTGCTAGAAACGAAAGCATTCGGCCACCAACTCCGGCAGCCGAATGCCTCGTGCTATGAAAATTTTAACTTAGGCTGCCATGTGCGGCTTGAGCTTCGCCAAAATGCGATCCTTACCGACGGCGCCGATAATCTGATCGACGACCTGGCCGCCCTTGAAAATCAGGAGCGTCGGGATCGAGCGGATGCCAAAGTTCATGGAAGTCTCCGGGTTCTCGTCGACATCGAGCTTGCCGAATGTCGCCTTGCCCTGATACTCGTTGGCGAGTTCTTCGATTATGGGCGCGATCATACGGCAGGGGCCGCACCAGGTCGCGGTAAAATCGACAAGAGCGGGTTTATCGCTCTTGAGAATATCTTTTTCGAACGATGCATCCGTGAGATGCAACGGTCCCGTCATAGTTTCGGTCATATCGTCTCCTTAAAAATTCGTTTCGTGGTTTTCTGACCTCACGGTCATGATTACCGCGTGAATAACAATCGGTTCGTCCCAAATACTTTTCCGAATTCTCGCACCAAATCGTCGCTTGGCTCGACCTGATACTTCTCCGGTAACCGGTATTTACGGCTAATCCCGGCGGCGGTTTCAACAGAAACGAAGGTGGTACAAGTGCCCCGAAACCGGTTGCAAAGGCGCTCGACCTGCTCCACGGCCGGGCCAGCCTCGCTCTCAAAAAGCCGCACAAGAATGCCTCGCGTCATACGCTTTCGCATACCGGGAATTTCGAATGCTTCCTCGACAATAACGGTCGGCGCTTCATCCGGCCCGTTTTTGCGAACTTTCCCGCGAATGAAGAGCGGCTTTTCATCGATGACAAACTGTTGATGCTGACGGTAGGCATCGCTCCAAAATACACATTCAATTTTGCCTGTAAAATCTTCGAGTTTTACAATCGCAAACGCATTTCCGTTTTTGTCGAGCTTGCGATTGATGCCAACGATCACGCCGCCCACCAATATGGCTTCGCCATGCTTCGTATCCTTCAAGTCGATGGCCTTGTGAGTAACGAAGCTCGTCACGTCGATCCGGTACGGCTCCAGTGGATGACCGCTCACATAATAGCCGATCGATTTCTTTTCATGGGAGAGCATTTCAAGCTCCGTCCAGCGCGTTTGAGCATCGACAATGGGCGGCGGAGCAAGAACGTGCGGCGTTTCCGCATCGCCGAAGAGCGAATCCTGCGGGCTGTTTGCTTCATCGCGCACCCGCTGTCCATACTGCAACGCTAATTCAATATTGACAAAAAGGTCGGAGCGGAATGCGGGAGTAACTCGCTTATCTTCATTACACGAGTCGAACGCGCCCGCCTCCACAAGGGCTTCAATGGCCCGTTTATTTACGAGACGCGTATCGAGCCGCGAGGTAAAGTTGAAGATAGTGTCGAAGCGTCCGTTTTTCGCCCGGTCTGTTACGATTTCCGCCACCGCTTTTTCGCCGACACTCTTGATCCCCGCCAAGCCAAAGCGAATTCCCTCCGGCGTCGCATTGAAATGAATGCCGCTCAAGTTCACGTCCGGCGCAAGCGTTCGTATGTTATATTTTTTCGCTTCGTCGATAAGCTGTACGATATAATCGGTATCGTTCATCTCGTGCGTCATATTCGCGGCGAGGAATTCCGCAGTGTAATGCGCCTTGAGGTAGGCTGTCTGGTAACTAATCAGTGAATAAGCAAGGCTATGGGATTTGTTGAACCCATACGAAGCGAATTTCGCCAGCCGGTCGTAAATTTCCGTCGCAATTTTCGCGGGAATCTCATTAGCCATGCAACCACTAAGGAAGCTCTCCTTCATCGCTTCCATTTTATGAATATCCTTTTTTCCCATCGCGCGGCGCATCTCGTCCGCTTTGGCGAGCGAGAATCCGGCCAGATCGCGGGCGATACGCATCACCTGTTCCTGCACGACGATGACGCCATAGGTCTCTGCTAAAATCGGTTCGAGCTTCGGATGAAGGTATTCTACTTTTCGCCGGCCATGTTTACGGTCGATAAATTCCGGAATATATTCCATGGGGCCCGGCCGGTAAAGCGCGTTCATGGATGAGAGATCTTCCATGTTTTCCGGCTTAAGCGCGCGCATATAATTCTGCATCGGGGGCGAATCGAACTGAAACACCGCAATCGTATCGCCGCGCCCAAAAAGTTCGTACGTCTTCGGATCGTCGAGCGGAATCGCATCGATGTCGATTTTTACGCCGTGATTTTGCTCGATCAGGGCGAGGGCCGTGTCAATGATCGAGAGCGTGCGCAGGCCCAGAAAGTCCATTTTGAGGAGACCGCTTTCCTCCACGTCCTTCATATTGAACTGTGTAACGGCATCGTCGAGCGAAGGCGTTTTATACAGGGGGACGTAATTCGAAATATCGCCCGGCGCAATGACGACTCCGGCCGCGTGCTTCGAAGCCGAGCGCGCGAAGCCTTCGAGTATGAGCGAATATTCGATTAACTTCCCGACGAGCGGATCGCCTTTCGAAAGAATGGCCTTCACTTCGGGCAGTTCTATCGCCTCGTTCAATGGCGTAACGCGGCCCATGATGACCGGGATGTTCTTCGTCAACTCATTGATGGTCGCAAGTGGCACCCCAAGCACGCGGCCAACATCCTTCAGTACCGCGCGCGCAGAAAGCGTCGAGAACGTGATGATCTGCGCGACCGAATTGCGGCCATATTTATCGCGGACATATTCGATCACCTTTTCGCGCTTGTCGTCCGAAAAGTCGATGTCAATATCGGGCATCGAAACGCGCTCGGGATTCAAAAACCGCTCGAAGAGCAGATTGTATTTGATCGGATCGACATTCGTAATGCCCAACGCATACGCGACCATCGAGCCGGCAACGGAACCGCGGCCCGGACCAACGCTCACTCCTCTCTCGCGCGCAGCATTTATAAAATCCTGCACAATGAGGAAATACCCGGCATAGCCCATCTTGTTGATGACAGACAATTCGAACTCGGCACGCTCCTCGACCTCGCGTGTGAGTGCGGGAAAGCGGTGCGCGAGGCCTTTCTTCGTCAGATGTTCCAGATACCCATCGGGCGTTGTAATGCCGCTCTCCGGAGGAATCGGAAACGCTGGCATTTTGAAATCTTTCGAGAGGGTAATATTACATTTTTCTTCGATTTCGAGCGTAGATTCGATCGACTCCGGCCATTCAGAAAAGAGCTTGTGCATCTCCTTTCCACTTCGAAAATAATTTTGATCGGTCCCGTATTTTAATACATTGACATTCGGCGGCTCTTTGCTATTGGCGTCTCGAATGTGGAGCAGCACATTGTGCGCGACGGCGTGCCGCTGTTCGATATAATGGCAATCGTTCGTCGCTACCAGCTTTATGTTCAGCTCCTTTGCCAGTTTCGGAGCGGATTCACGGACTTTTACTTCATAGGCAAGGCCGTGGTCCTGTATTTCAATATAAAAATCGTCCTCGAACAGCGTTTTGAATTTCGTTGCAATGCGTTTAGCCTTGTCATAGTCGCCGGAAATAAGATGGGGACTAATAATGCCGCCAGCGCAAGCCGTCAAGGCAACGAGACCTTCATGATGCTCTTCGAGCATCGAAAAGTCGATGCGAGGCTTGTAGTAAAAGCCCTCCGTATGTCCACGCGTAACGAGCTTCATCAGGTTTTGATAGCCCGTCTCGTTCTTTGCGAGAAGGATAAGGTGATTATAGGCCTTATTCTTCCCTTCCGCGTCCTGAAATCGCTCGCGTTCCGTGGCAAGACCATCATTTACGAAATAGACCTCGCAGCCAATAATTGGCTTGATGCCATTGGCCTTGGCCGTCTTATAAAATTCGAATGCGCCAAAAAGAACGCCATGATCCGTTAGCGCAACGGATTTCATGCCGTTCTTTTTCGCCGCCTCGACCAGGGCCGTGACGCTGCACGCGCCGTCTAAGAGCGAGTAATAGGTATGATTATGGAGATGGACAAACTCGGCCACGGTATTAATTACGAATGACGAATAACAAATTACGAAGGAAGAACCACGAACCGATCACTCTTAATTCTTAATTCGTAAAATTTTATTGCAATGATTGGCAGGCGTGACCGTTAGGTCACGCTCGCGACGCGGACAGAAAATCATTACTCCGTGACCGGAACGTCACGGCTACACGCTTCATCCACAAACCAAACGAGGCTTCCTTGCGGATGAACGCGCGCGGCGGGATAACTCGTAGTTGGATTCCGCTGCTCTGCTAACACCGTTTTCAGAATTTCTTTTTTTTCTTGGCCAGAAACAAGAAAAAAAACATTTCGCGCATTATTTATCACCTGCAAGGTAAGAGAAATGCGAATGGGCGGCGGCGCCGGCGAATGGGTAACGATCACAAGACCGCTCTTCATCTCCTCTGCTGCCATCCCAGGGAATAACGAGGCGGTGTGGCCATCGCCACCCAAGCCAAGAAGAATAAGATCGAAGGCAGGAACATCTTCTTTAAAAAATGATTGAAGGTCTTTCGAGTAAGTATCCGACGAATCGGTCGGATTTGACAGGATCGGAATGGCGTGGATGTTTTTTTTAGGAATAGTGATTTTGTCGAGTAACGATTCTTTCGCCATTCGAAAATTGCTGTTCGGATCGTCGTGAGGAACATAGCGCTCATCTCCCCAAAAAATGTGGACATGCTGCCAGTCAATTATCGTTGCATAATCTCGTGCGAGGGTTTCATAGAGAGTTCGCGGCGTGTTGCCGCCGGAGAGCACGATGGTGAAGCGGCCTTGTTCGGCAATTGCTTCTTTGGCTAATCGCAAAATTTCTTTGGCCACCCCGGAGCTAAGCGACTCGAAAGACCGAAAAGACCTTACGAACATGGTCTTAATAGTATTGATCGGATTTCATCAGGTAATTCCGCGCGTAATCCTGGACGGAATCCTCCAATTTTTGAAAGGGCTTCGTGTATCCCGAAGCGCGCAATTTCGACATATCCGCTTCCGTAAAATACTGATATTGCAGGCGCACATTTTCGGGCATGTCGATATAAATAATATTGCGCGGCTTAGTCATTGCATCGAACATCGCATTCGCAAGGTCATTCCAGGAGCGCGCTTTCCCCGTGCCGAGATTGAAGATGCCATTAATGTTCGGATGTTCGAGC
>Ga0207664_10000117_pt1 | contig 69794 bp, 63 predicted proteins | sample LARL83metaG_FD_184349 | JGI IMG/M metagenome (GOLD analysis project Ga0207664, IMG submission 184349) | Corn, switchgrass and miscanthus rhizosphere microbial communities from Kellogg Biological Station, Michigan, USA - LAR L8-3 metaG... | ecosystem: Host-associated > Plants > Roots >...
TGTGGGGGTTTAGGTTGGTTGCGGGGGGTGGATTTGAACCACCGACCTTTGGGTTATGAGCCCAACGAGCTACCAGACTGCTCCACCCCGCAGTTCGATCATAACAACCGCGCGGGATGCCGTCAAACCTCGCCTTCTCGCCGTGAATGGATTTTTCGTTTGGGAGACTGAGCAGATTTGTTGATCGTGCGCATTTCGGATACATCATGCGGATTTCGAATTGCCGTTCCCGCGCTGCGGTTTCTGACATGGAACTGCCTCCAAATTTCAGGGCGCACAAATTCCGCAGCACCCTATCGCAATCGAAAGCATCCAAGTCGTTGTTTAGGTTCTTGTGAACCGCGGTCTAAACTTAACATTCGGACTAAATTACTCTGAGCCAGGAGGCCCCCACTATGCCGAAGAAAGACGCTACCTCCACCCGTCAAACCACAATCAACGCGCAGCCCAGGATTCACCAGAGCGCCCGTGAGATTCAGGCCTATGGCACGGTTTCGCACGCTCTGCCCCTCGAGTTGGAAGAACCCATTCGCCTCGAGATGACCGAGCAGTTGAACCTGTTGCTCGCCGATTCCATGACCTTGCGTGACCTCTACAAGAAGTCGCACTGGCAGGTCGCGGGGCCCACTTTCTATCAACTCCATCTATTGTTCGACAAGCATTTCGGTGAGCAGGTCGAAATTGTCGACGAGATTGCTGAGCGCATTCAACTGCTCGGAGGAGTTTCGATCGCAATGGCTGCCGATGTTGCGGAGACAACGCGCATCTCGCGTCCGCCGCGCGGCAGGGAAGAGGTGCCAGTTCAGATCTCCCGGCTGCTCGATGCCCATCAAATCATCATTGGCCATTGCCGGGAGTTGGCGAAGCTGGCGGACGAACTTGGCGACCAGGGCACCAACGATCTCGTCGTCAGCGATGTTCTGCGCCCGAATGAACTGCAGGCCTGGTTCTTGAGCGAACACCTCGTGGAAATGCCACTCGTGCATGCGGAAGATCCGGGCGTCCGAAAGGCTGGATAATTTTTCCTGCCAAAAAGAGTGGGCCCCGTTCGAGACGGGGCCTTTCTCCTTTTGCAGGGAGGCAGGCTTTACTTTGCCTGGCCTGCATTCAGGTTGTCGTGGTCGTAGTATTCGTAGGCCGACATCGGTTTCTCGCCGCCTTTTTTCCAGATACGAGAGTCCTCGGGCAGCTTGCCGAGAACGCGAGCCATTTCGCGGATATGCATAGCCACCGTACCGCAGCAGGCGCCAATGAAGTTGATTCCCATATCGCGCGCGTTGACCGCATAGTCGGCCATTTCTTTTCGCGTCAGCTGCAGCGGATCCAACGCGTATGGAAACTCCGGCAGACTCGTGAAATCGGGTTTGTCTTTCGGCGTACGATACGCCACCGGCTGACATGCGAGATATCCCGAGACCGCTTTGCGCATTTGTTCCATCGGTCCCAGGATGTGTTGCGGCGGGCGCAGGCAATTCATGCCGACGATATCGGCGCCGGCATCGATTAGTGCTTTTGCGGCGTCCGCTGCGCTCGTGCCTTCCGCGGTCTCGTCCTTGTTTTCGAAACAGATCGTGACCATCGTGGGCAACCCAGTCTTTTTGCCGCGCTCCACGGCAATCAGCGCTTCGCCCAGCCAGGAAAAAGTTTCGCCGATGATGAAGTCGACGCCCTCATCAATCTGAACTGCGAGTTGCTCGTCGAATGTTTTGCGGACTCGGTCTGCGGCAGACGGACTGTTGGGCTCGTACATCCACGTCAGGCTCAGATTGCCCGCGACCAGGCACTGATCGCCCGCAACCTCGCGCGCCACGCGCACCGCGGACCGGTTGAGTTCCTCAAGCCGGTTCTCCAGTCCCACTGTGGCCAATTTGTCGCGGCTGGCGTAGAACGTAAGCGCCTGCAGCACCTCCGCGCCAGCTTCGCGAAATTCAATGTGCAACTCACGCAGAGCATCGGGATAAATGAGCGCCACTTCCGGCGTGAACGGACCCGCGCGTACCCATCCGCGCTTTTCAAGTTCCAGCAAATATCCGCCGTCGCCAAGGACGGGACCTTCCTTCAGTCGTTCCAGAATGCCTTTCTTTTTCATACCCGCTCCTGAGAGTTGTTAATCGTCCAAATATTCGTATTCCGCTTTGATCGGATGGCCTGCGCCGAATCGGTCTGGTCGAAACGCACGGATATCCACGGTCTTTCCCTCGCCGTCGAGTACGAGTTCACTCATCACCAATCCAATCGCAGGAGAAATCTTGAAGCCCATGCCAGAGAATCCAGCGCAGACATACAGGCCGGCGATCTCTGGGATCTCGCCGAGCAACGGCCGCGAATCGGGTGTCATGTCGTAGACGCCGGTGACACCGCGCATTACTTCGGCACCTTCAAGCTTGGGGATCCGTCGGCAGGCGCGCTCGATAATGTCTTCTAAAGATTCGTCGGAGGCGCGCTGCGGAAAGTCATCGGGATCAACCGGACGCTTCCCGTAGAAATCACCCACGAGGAATTTGTCGTGAGCGTCGGAGCGGAAATACGTTGCCGTAACCGAGTCAATACAGGCGCATCCTCCGCCCTTCATGCCGGCTGCGTTGCGAAGAATCGCCACCTGGTGATATTCGCAGTCGATCGGAAGCTCGCAACCGGCCTGTTGAAAGAGAGGGCGAGTCCAGGGTCCGGTGGCCGAGATTACGCGCCGTGCCAAGATTGTCCCCTGGTCGGTGACTACGCCGCGAACGCGGTCGCCCTCTACAACAAAAGAAGCGGCCTGCGTGCGCGAAAGATAGCTCACGCCCATTTCGCGGGCGGCTCCGAGAAAGTCTCCGGCGACAGCGGCACCGTCGCCATAACCTGAATCTGGTTCGTAGGCGGCGAGTTCGACGTCATCCACGCTCCAGTCTGGTTCGAGTTCGCGCAGTTCTTGCCTGCCGATGAGTTCGACGCTCGCGCCGAGCGTGCGCTGCATGGCCACGTTGAGTTTCAGTCCCTCCGTTTCATTCGGATGCACGATGCGCACGAAGCCGGTCTTGCGGAAGTCCCCGGGGCGGCCGACGATTTGCTGCCAATTCTGAAACATGTGCAGGCTGATGAGAGCGAGTTGTACCTCGGGGGGAAAGCTGTAGTGCATGCGCACCAACGCTGACGAGCGACCGCTGCCTCCGCGCCCGACGTGATCTTTGTCGAGGACCATAATTCTTCCTGCCTTGCGCTTGGCGAGATGAAAGGCGATTGACGCTCCCATCACGCCTGCACCGAGGATCACAATGTCCGCTGTCTTCGGAAAGGTACTGGAGTGGCCGTTCGAGGAACTCACGCGGCGGCCTCCTGCAATCGGCCTTTCTTCCAGTCGCGAAGCGCCTGATGCGCGGCGTTGTGCCCGGGTGCGCCGGTGACGCCTCCCCCGGGGTGCGCTCCGGCACCACAGAGATAGAGTCCAGCGACCGGCGTGCGATACTGCGTCCAGCCGGGCACAGGACGCATAAAGAAGAGTTGCTCCAGCCGCAAATCGCCGTGAAAAATGTTGCCCTCGGTCAGACCGTAGGTGCGCTCCAGATCCAGCGGAGTCAGCACCTGCCGCGCCACGATCGAGCCGGGAACGTTCGGTGCGTACTCACCGATTTTTCTGACGACGCGGTCTCCCAGCAATTCGCGCTTGTCGTCCCAATGGCCTTCCCGCAGGTGATACGGCACGTACTGCACAAAGCACGTCAGGATGTGTTTGCCGGGAGGAGCGAGAGACGCGTCCGCATTCGAAGACACGACGCAGTCTACCCAGAGCTCTTCGGGCACGTCTCCGAACTTCGCGATGTCGTAGCAACGCTCCGCGAAGGCGAGCGATGGAACGAGCGTGTAGAACGTGCGCTCAAGCGCCGTGGCCTGCGGTGAGGTTCCAGTGAACCTAGGCTCTTCGGCCAGGACCATATTCACCTTTGCACACGGACCTTGCATTTTGATGCCACGCACGGCAAACAGGAAGTCTTCTGACAACTCTTTCGCGTCCAGAAATCCCAAGAAGGTTCTCTTGGGGTCCGCGTTCGAAAGAATCATGCGCCCGCGAATCTCAGTCCCGTCTTCGAGCACAACGCTGCGCACTCGGCCAGCACGTACCTCAATGCGCGCAACCGGCGCGGAAGTGCGAATGTCGACGCCGAGTTTGCGTCCCGCGGCGGCCAGCGCTTGCGTGATCGAGCCCATGCCGCCCATCACGTGGCCATAAAAGCCCTGCAGATCATGCTCTCCGCCGCTAAGCAGATGAAACAGTAATCCGATCGCGGTTCCCGGCTGATAAGGTCCACCATGCTTTCCGTAGACGTTATTGGCGAGAAACATGGTCTTCATTTTTTCGGATTCGTAATTGTTGTCGAGAAACTCGCCCAGGCTGCCGGTGAGAAAAGACACAAGCTGTGCGATCTCTGCGTTGGAGATGCCGCGAAACCGCTTGCCTACGCGGAAGAGATCGGCCCAGCCCTTCATCGTCGAAGTGTCCACTTCCGGCGGGGGCTCCATGAAAAATGGCTGCAAGTAACGTGCCAGCTTTTTCAGCTGATCGTCCACTTGCACAAAGCGCGCTGCATCATTTGCGGAAATCTTCGAAAATTCTTTTTTCGCGCGCTCGCGATCTACCCACCACGGCACCACGTGGCCATCAGGGAAGGGAACCTGGATCGCCGGATCGCACGGAATCATTCGCAGGCCATGATCGGCGAGGTGCAATTCTGAAATCACTTCCGGCCGAAGCATGCTGGCTATATAAGAGGTGGTAGACACGCGGCAACCGGGCGCGATCTCTTCGGTCACGCAGCATCCGCCCACAATCTCGCGGCGCTCGAGCACAAGCACGGAGAGTCCGGCACGCCCCAGATAGGCCGCGGCCGTGAGCCCGTTGTGACCCGCGCCGATCACAATGGCGTCATAAATCGTTTTGGAAGTCTTATTCTCGACTTGACTAGTGGTCACGAACCGTACCCTGAAGTTTCATAACACTACCGCAATCAGCAGCGAAAATGAAGTTGAAATCGTCAAGATCGTCCTGTATGCTTTCGTGACTGACAGTCACTATATGCCGGGAATTGGTAGCCATCGCGTCGCTCCGCCTCTGTACCAACGCCAGGTTGCGGCGCGTCCGCGCTCCGAAGCCAAGCGTATCCGCATCATCGAAGCCGCCACCCAGCATTTTGCCGAGCACGGCTACCACGCCGCGCGAGTCGGAGACATTGCGACCGCCCTCGGCATCGCTAAGGGTTCGATCTTCCAGCATTTCGGCAGCAAAGATGGACTGTTCTTCGAGGTCTATAAGCGGGCGGTGCGTTCGTTCCCCAAATATCTCGACGCTCCGGCAGAAGTCCGGCAGGTTGGATTTTTCGAAGTGCTGCGCTATTGGCTGGCGCGCACCGAACACTTGCTTCGCGAAGATTGGATTCCTTATCGCATTTCTCTCTTGGGGAATTACGGCACCGACATGGTATTGAAGCGCGAGATCAACCGTTTTTTCATGAGCGAAGATCCCTACGGCACGGTCAGCTTTGTCCGCTTCGGTCTGGAGCGTCGCGAACTGAGGAAAGACATGGATGTGGAGATGATCGTCTCCATCATCGACTGGACGTTCGAGCGCTTCCAGGATGCGTTGCTCACCGCGGAACTCGATCCCGGCCTGTTCCGGCGACAGGGCGAGTTAGCTGAGAAGAAGGATGCCCGAATCCAGCAGTTTCTCGGCGTGTTGCAGAGGGCAATCGGAACCGCCGTTGCAACTCCCGCGTCCGCCGCGCGCCAGACACGTGGAGATCATCGCCGGTAGGATGCAGACGATTATCGAAGTAGGTTAGGATGCAGTGCAGAACGTCGGATCATTCATTCAAGCTATGAACATGACATCGGTTGAGCAGATTCTCACCAGCTACAACGATCGTGCCCCACTGTCGGAGGCTTCGACTATTCCTGCGCCCTGGTACGTTGATCCGCGGATCGCTGAGCTCGAGAGGTTCAACGTATTCAGCAAAACCTGGCAGCTCGTGGCGCGTACCGATCAAGTGCAGAAGCCCGGAGAATTCGTCGCCACACGTCTCGCCGGGGAGCCCGTCGTCGTTGTCCGTGGGAATGATGGCGCGTTGCGTGCGTTCTACAACGTTTGCCGGCATCATGCGGCGGCGGTCGTGACGCAGCCTTGCGGCCAGGCCGCGATGTTGCAGTGTCCGTATCACGGCTGGAAATACGGCCTCGACGGATCGCTCAAGGGCATGCCCGAGTTCGAAGGCGTGGAAAATTTTGACCGTGCTCAAAATGGCCTCGTGCCCATTCGTGTCGAAACATGGGAATGTTTTGTATTCGTGAACCTCGATCCCCAGGCCGCGCCTCTGTACGAATTTCTTGGCGGCCTGCTCAAGAGAGTCGCTCCGCTCGGCGTAAGCAAGCTGCATTACTTCGACCGCCGCTCTTACGACATTCATTGCAACTGGAAAGTATTCGTCGACAACTATCTCGACGGCGGATATCACGTGCCCCATCTGCACAAAGGCCTGAGTTCCGTTCTCGATTACAAGCAGTACACCATCGAAAACGAAGATCGTTATTGCCTGCAGTCGAGTCCCATGGTGTCGTCCGACGAAGACGCTGCCACCGGAGCCACGCGCAAAGGCGATCGCGCGTGGTATTTCTGGCAATATCCAAATCTGATGATCAACTGCTACGAGGGATACATGGACACCAACTATGTCATCCCGGTTGATGCCGACCACTGCACAGTGATTTTCGATTTCTACTTCAGCGACGTCAGCGAAGCGCGGCGCGAGTACAACGAAGGATCCGTGTCGGTCGGCGCTCGGGTGCAGGACGAGGATCTTGGCATTTGCGAAGACGTGCAGCGCGGCCTGAAGTCACGGGCCTACGGTGCCGGCCGGCTCTCCGTGAGGCGAGAGGCTGGAGAGCAGTTGTTCCATCGGTTGCTGGCTGCCGATCTGAAGGGAACGCCTGCCCCTTTAATGGCTGCTGCCGACTAATCATGACGAAAACAATTGTGAACTACATTCTCAGTGCTGCAGCGCTCTGCACGCTGACCGCACTCGCACCAGCTCAGGTGACCGCGATCCGCGCCGGCAAGCTCGTTGATCCGGACTCAGGCAAAGTACTCACTGACCAAGTCATCATCATTCGCGACGCGAAGATCGAAAAAGTCGGGAAGGGAATCGAGATCCCCGCCGGCGCCACGGTTGTCGATCTCAGCAGGATGACGGTTCTCCCCGGACTCATCGATTGCCACACGCATCTCGCCGACGGTGCGCACGACGGCGAACCAATGGGGCAATTCAAGAAGACCGCCGCGCAGGTTGCTCTTGAATCCGTGCCGAACGCGCGAGTCATGCTCGAGTCCGGATTCACCACCGTGCGCGATGTCGGAGCCTACCGCGCTCTCGGCGATATCGCTCTGCGCGATGCCATCAACCGCGGCGACATCGTTGGGCCACGCATGTTCGTCGCGGGAGCTTACGTCACCATCTCCGGAGGAGCCGGAGCGGCGACCGGCCTCGCACCTGACATCCAACTCCCCTGGGACCTGCATTATGGAGAGGCCAACAGTCCGTGGGAAGCGAGAAAAGTCGTTCGACAGCTTGCGCACGATGGTGTCGATCACATCAAGGTACTCTCCAGCGGCGCAGTGCTGACTCACGGCAGCAATCCCAAGTCGCAGGAGTTTACACCGGAAGAATTGCAGGCGATCGTGGACGAGGCCAATCACTTTGGGCTGCGCGTCGAAGCGCACGCGCATTCACCCGAGGGCATCAAGAATGCAATTCGCGCGGGCGTCGCATCCGTCGAGCACGCGACCATGATTGACGATGAGGGCATCGCGCTCGCCAAGCAGCACGGCACCTACCTCGACATGGACATCTACGACGAGGAGTGCATTCAGGACGGTGGGCGAAAGGGCAATGTCCCGAAAGATTTCCTCGAACACGACGCGCAACTCGGGCAAATCCAGCGCGACAACTTTCGCAAGGCAGTCAACGCGGGTGTGAAAATGTCATTTGGAACCGACGCCGGCGTCTGTCCCTACGGCACGAGCGGCAAGCAGTTCGCCTTCATGGTGAAGTATGGAATGACGCCCATGCAGGCGATTCAGGCCGCGACAAGTTCTGCCGCCGACTTGCTCGGTCACTCGAGTGAAATCGGTTCGATCAAGCCTGGGAAGTTCGCCGATATCATTGCTGTCTCCGCCGACCCGCTCGCCGACGTCAGTACACTCGAGAACGTGAAGTTCGTGATGAAAGACGGCAAGATCTACATACAGTGAACCGCTTCACTGATGATCCCGCGGAATCGTCTCCTGCCACGTCTTCGATTTGATCATCTCGCCATCTTTCAGCAATTCCCGTGTGTATTTGTAATAAAAATTCTTCTGATCGGTTGTTACCAGAAGGTGTCCACGCCAAACCAGCGTGCGGCCCTTCAGAGCGAAGACACTTTCCGCTTCTCCGCGCACCGAGGACGTTTCCGGATGCGCATCATCGCCCTCATACGTTAAGTTTTCGAAGTCATTTTGCTTGCCCCACGGATATTCGTAGCCATCCTTTCCCTTCCAGTGCACGGTGGTCTTCTGTCGCGCCTCGTCGCGTTCAACCGTCCACTCCCCGGGCCACGGGAATCCCTCATTCTTGATATCGGCGCGCTCTTCAGAAGGCTGCGGCGGAGACAATTCCGGCGCAGTGGCCCCTTGCACCGGCACGACAGGCAGCACGAGCCGCGACCCGCTACTGCCGCCAAGTTCAAGTGAAGTCGTCATCGCGTACGGAGTGGGAATCATCATCGGCCACAGCGCGTTTGAGATCGCTACACGAATGCGATGGCCTTTGGGAAATACCCACGACGTCAGGTGCATCTCGATATCGAGCGGATAAACTTTGCCCGATTCGAGATCGCGCGGATCGGTCATCGAATCGCGTTGCGCCCCGTTTAATCCCGCACCTGTGATCTGCGTAACGGTGCCGTCAGGAGCGACGTCGGAGAGGCGCGCGAACCAATTCGCCAGCGACGCCGAAGCTGATGCCTGCAACTGCGCGTGAGGGCGGCCGAGGACCGCCAAATCATCATTCAAGGGCGCCGAATCATACACCAGACTGAACGCATCCACTGGCCGCGGATCGCTCAGCAACTCTCCCCACCAGAAGCCAGCCTCGACTCCAATTGTGGGAACATATTTCAGTTGATGCCTGTCTTGAACTGCAAACGAATCGGCCAGCGTGTGATTGTCCTGCAAGAACAGTGTTGAGTTTTTGCCACTCTTCGGTGGCCACACATCTTCGCGCCGCCATTCTCCCGGCACTTTCTGAAGGTTCGGGTCCGGCGGATGCCAGTGCTGCATATAGATGACGAGCCGCGGATCCTGCAGCACTCCGGTATCGCGTCCCTTCAGCCAGTAATCGAACCAGCGTACCGCCTGATCGCGCCACTCCACCTGCGGACCAGGGACGGCGTCGTTAGGAAAGGTATGGTTCCATGGCCCGACGATCGCCTTGATCGGTGCCTTCGACTGCATCAGCATGTCGGGGATGTTGTCGCGATAGCCGTCGAGCAAGCCCCCGATCAGAAAACTAGGCGTCGTAATTTCGCTCAGCGGTCGCACGCGTTCGCGCCAAAAGGGTCCATCGTGTTGGTGTTTCAAATAAAGAAGAGACCAAGGCGGAGAATCGAAGCGCGGTCCCAGTGTTTTCTCGTCGAGCGAATAATCCGGGGCAGCGACCCAGCCCTCCGCCATATCCATGTTCAATTCAAATTCGTCGATGTGCGCGATGCCGTCAATGTAATGAACGTCATCGTGAAATAACTCCGCTGTAGCGCACACCGCGAGAATCGCTTTCAACCCCGGAGCATGCCGCATCGCCATTTGCAGCGCAGTGAAGCCGCCCCATGAAATTCCGAACATGCCCACGCTACCGTTCGACCAGGGCTGGTGCGCGAGCCACGCAATGACCTGCTCGCCATCCACTTGCTCTACCTCGGAGTATTCGCGTTCCGGCGGAGTCCCTTCGCTTGCACCGAAGCCGCGAATATCCACGCGCACGCTGACGTATCCTCGCCGCGCAAAATAAGTGTGCTTGGGATAATCGCCCGCAGCCGTGCCGTCATCTTTGCGATAGGGCAGATACTCAAGCAGGGCAGGGAACTTCTCTCCCGCTTTTCCGCCGTCCGGCATATATAAGGTTGCTGCCAGCCGGACGCCATCTTTCATCGGAATCCACGCCTGCTCCATGCGCAGGCCGTACCCAGGCGCAGATGGAGGCTCGACGGCCAAGACAGGAAGAGAGGAAATGAAAACGAGGAAGATGATCCAGGTGATTCTCGCCAAGGGCTATCTCCGGGGCATTCGAAGAGCGATGACCCGACGTCAGTCTTGCGTGCCCTGCTCACGGCGCATGGCGCGCAGATCGATTCCGAGTTGCTCCGCTTTCTTATACAGGTGACTGCGCTCCAGGCCAAGCGCTTTTGCGGCGACGCTCATGTTCTGATGGCTGCGCTTCAGTTCGGCCAGAATCACTTCACGTTCGAACGATTGCACACGATCGGCGAGCGGCCCCGCACCCACCGCCGTCGGAAGCGCTCCAATCGACGATGTTTTCGGCAAAGCCATCTCCACCGTCGTCAGATCAACCTGACCGTCGGTGGCAAGCAGCATCAGGCGCTCGACCATGTTGCGCAGTTCGCGAATGTTCCCCGGCCATTGATGCGACTGCAGCGCTTGCATCGCCTCTGGAGTAAACGGAACCGGCTTCCACCCGTTTTGTGCGCACACTTGCGCCGCGAAATGATCCACCAGCGCTGGAATGTCCTCTCGCCGCTCGCGTAACGGCGGCAGCGCCAGCGGGAAAACATAAATGCGGTGAAACAAATCCTGCCGAAAGTTCTCTTCCCGCACGCGCGCTTCGAGATCGCGGTGCGTCGCGACAACCACTCGAACGTTGACCGAGACCGGCTTGTCGCCGCCAATGCGCTCGACCTCTCCTTCTTCCAGCACGCGCAAGAGTTTAGCCTGCATGTTCAGCGGCATGTCGCCGATTTCGTCGAGAAAAATTGTTCCTTGATCCGCCTGCTCGAATTTGCCAATGTGCCGACCCGACGCGCCCGTAAAAGATCCCTTCTCGTGACCGAACAGCTCCGACTCGATCAACTCCGCCGGCACCGCCGCGCAATTCAGCGTAATGAACGGTCCCGCAGACCGGGAACTTCGATCATGGATCGTGCGCGCAACCAGTTCCTTACCCGTCCCCGTCTCGCCGAGGATGCAGACTCGCGACTCGCTGGCCGCAACGCGCTCCAGTTGCGCCATCACGCGCTTCATCGCTTCGCCCTTCCACACAATCTCATGCTTTCCCAGGCGTTGCCGCAGTTGCCGGTTCTCACTCTCAAGGCGCTGCAGTTTGAGCGCGTTCTCAACGGTGAGCATTAACTTGTCTGTGGAGATGGGTTTTTCCAGAAAGTCGAGCGCGCCCAATCTCGTGGCCCGCACCGCCATTTCGATGTGCGCCTGTCCCGACATCATGACGACCGGCGACGCGACTCCCTGTGTTTTCAGTTCCTCGAGCAGGGTCAGGCCGTCTTTGCCCGGCATCACCACGTCTGAGAGGATCAGGTCGAACTGTCCGGCCTTCGCCAGCTCCAGAGCCTTGGCGGCGTTGTCACACACCGTGGCGTCGTGTCCCGCCAAGCGGAAGGCGCGCGACAACGAAGCCAACGTATTGGCTTCATCGTCGACGATCAAGAGATGCGCTTTCAGTGGCAACTATCCTCCTCATCATTCCCCGAAGTTATCTGGCGCTCTCGTCCTGGACCTTGGTCGCCGCAGTCTGCAACGTATCAGGATTGATTGGCAACTCAATCTTAAACGTCGTTCCGCGTCCCGGTTCGCTTTGCACACTGATTCTCCCGCCGTGATCGCTTACAACAGATTGCACAATCGCCAGACCCAGCCCCGTTCCGTGCTGCTTGCTCGTGTAATAAGGAGTGAAAATGCGTTCGCACTCCTCCGGCGTCAGCCCCGAACCAGTGTCGGCGACTTCAATCATCACTTTGCCGTCGTCGCGCTTCGTCCGCAGCACGAGCGTGCCACCGTTTGGCATGGCATCCATTGCATTCAGCACAAGATTGGACAACGCGCGATGCAGCAGTTCCGGATCTGCGCTGATCGCCCCAATGCCCTCGTCCAGTTCAAGCTTGCAGGCGATCGGTGCACGTCCCGGTGCTTGCAATTGCGCCTGAAACAGTTGTGCGACGCCGCGCACCATTTCGTTCATCTGCACCGCCTGCAGTTGCGGATGCGGCATCTTCGAAAACTCGCTGAACCGTCCAATAATCGTCTTAAGATTCGAAATCTCGGCCAACAGAGTCTGAGAACTCTCGCGGAATACTTCGTCGAACTGCTCCGGCGTCTGCATGCGAGCCCGCACTAGATTCTCGACTGTAAGCTGCAGCGGGAACAGAGGATTCTTCAACTCATGCGCCAGTCGCCGAGCGAGTTCGCGCCATGCCGCAACGCGCTCGGTCTGCACCAAACGCTCTTTCTGTGTGAGCAACTCCGTGGTCATGCGATTGAACGAGTCCGCGAGTTGCCCAACCTCGTCAGCGCCCGACACCTCGACACGAGTATCCCAATTGCCGGCGGCAACATCGTGCGCTGCCCGCGCCAGTTGCTCGACCGGACGCGTCACGCGCGCCGCCGCCCAACTGCTGAGCAGGATCGCCAGAATAATTCCGCCGCCGCCGACCAGCAGCGCCGATGCCCGGATGCGCCGCTTCAACTCCACATACGGACGCCGCGAATTTCCAACCAGCAAAATTCCCAGCAGTGGTCGTTCTTTCCCCGCGCCGCGCAACGGAATCGCGTGAAACACTTCATCGTCAGCCTGATCCGATGACCAGTGAACAATCCCGGTCATTTCCTGGTTAGATTGCCGAACACCATCGATCAGAGTGGCGAACTTGGCTGCAGGCCGTGAGGCGTCCGAAGAATTTCCCGTCGCCACAGGATCCACCAAAAACTCCGGCGAGAAATGATCCGCTCGATTCTGATATAGCAAGGCCCGCATGTCGGGTGGCAGATCGAGCGCGGAAAGGAAGCTCTTGTCCAGTCGCCGTCCTCCGATTACATAGACCGGATGCTCACCCACGCGAGTAGCGCGCACGGCAAACAGTCCTAACGCGGTCGAGTCCTGCAACTCCTCCAATTTCAGAAATGCGCCCTGTTCGCCCGATGCCGATAGGCTCTCAAACGCCGGCTCGGGATAGCCAAACTTCGCCGGCCACTGTGCCGACGAAATGATCGTGCCATGCGCATCTACAAATTCCAGAAAATCGAGTTGGTAGTTGTCCGCCATTGAGCGGGCCAATTCGAAATTTCCGGCAGAGTCGGGCGTCGCGTGATCGAGCGCGGTCGCCATGCGCGTCAACGGCTCTGAAGCCGCGATCGCTTGAATGCGCCGCACCGCTTCGTCGCTCTGCCGGATGAACTCCCGCTGAAATTGCGCCACCAGCGCCGCGCTCCGGTCCTCCTCGGTTTGCTTGAACGCCTTGCCCGCGATATACGAAACCAGATAGCCGACCGCCGCCACCGACAAGAAAACCGTCAGCGCGAAGACGACCAGCAGTTTGCGGCGAAAGCTCACGGCTTTCCCCCCAACCAGGCATCTGCTAGACTCCAACTCCCGTCCGCTCGAGTCGTCCAATTCTTCAATGTAGGTGTGGCCTCGTACGACACCGGCAGATGAAACAAAGGAATCAACCGCTGCGTCGCAAGCAACGACTGCTCTGCCGCGTAGAGTTCTTCAGCCGAGCCACCGCCTGTGCTCTTCTCAGTCGTCGCTCCGGAAATCGCAGCCACACTCGCCAGCGCGACCCACGGATCCGCTGACGCCAGCGGAATTCGTACCAGTCGCAAGTCCACAGAAGTCGCTGTCGTCGGTTGCAAAGACAGTCCAGCATCCTTGGCGTTGAGCGCGATGCGTTCTACCAACAACCGGCTGAGGGAGTCGTTGCCATCGTAGCCCACCGTCCAGGTTGGAATTTTACGGACTTGTTCCCGCGCCTGGCGCGCACGGGATAAATCAGCGTCAGTAGAGAAGACAAATCCGTAGCCGCTCATCCAGTTGGGAAGGACGCTGGCGGCAGGCTGTCCCGCACCTTGCAGCAACACGCTGCGAATCGAGGTGCGCTCTACACTCAAGGCCAAAGCATTGCGCAGCAACTTGTCGTCGGGAGACGCTGCATCGCGAGTGAAGAGCAACGCCAACAGTTCCACGGGAGAAGAGCTCGAAAGTTGTCGCCCACCCAGCGAAGTCCGGTGCGCCTGCTCCGGCGCGATCTCTACCAGGTCGGCCTTGCCCGACTCCAACGCAATCATTTGATCACGAAAACTTCTCCCCATTTCGATTTCGAGGCTGTCGAGAAACGGCCGTCCGCGCCAACAAGCCTCCTCTGCCGCGAGCGTCAGCTTTTTCCCCGGTTGCCAGTCGACAATGTGAAACGGCCCTGTCCCGCTTGGTTTGTTTTCTGGATTTCTCTTTGCAATCGCATTTCGTGGCAATGCGAGTTCTGCCAGGATCTCTGGATCAGACTTATCGATCATTACGGAATCCGCATCCGCGGATACATTCCACGAAGGATTTGCAGCACGTAGCGACGCCGCTGCGGCCTCTGCCGTGAGCGGCGTGCCATCGTGAAACTTCACTCCCCTCCGCAGTCGGAATTGCCAGCTCCGGTTATTCGCCGTCGTCTGCCATGACACAGCCAGCGAAGCCTGCACGTGCCCGCCATCGTCGATCGTCACCAGCGTATCGAACATCAGCATGGTCAAACTGCGTCGCGCAAACGAATCCAGCTGCGTACCATCCGCCGGATCGAGCGACGTCGACGCCGCGCGCAGAGCCACATGCAGCGTACCTCCGTATTGCGGCCGAGTTTCTGCACTTGCTGCCAGCGCCCACAGTAGCACGCTACTGACTACAAGCCACTGCCAGTCGAAACGCTTCATAGCTCCCAGTCTCATGATTTTTCGCAACCGCAATCGCCGTGTCGCCTTTGGCTTCCGTCCACAAAGCCGTGATCGCTCCAGGAAAATCGACCCCAGCACTGACCGCCACTGCATCGCGATCTGGAAACTCGTACGCCCGCAGCGAATCCTCTAGCCCATCTCCCGGACTCGTCGCGAGTACCTGCCAACCCGCGCCACACGATGTCTTCACGCTGGCCAAATCGCTGCCCCATCCGAGTTTCGCAACTTGATCGCTCATTCCATCCACCATGTGCACCTGGCCATCGGTCGCAGCGAAGAGCCACAGCATGTACTTCTCTCGTGGCAGCACGGCGGCCGAATAAAATTTCGGTAGAGTCGTGAACTTGCCCACACCAGGAGTCAGTGCGCCGGTGAAGAAGTTGCGCGTAGGCGCGAAAAAGGCTCGCAGCTGCGGAACAAGCGTCGACGCGCCGTTCCCCAATCCGGCGCTCGGGAAGACGGCGTTCGCCCCTCCGTTCAGCGTCCCCGACATCAAGGGCCAGGGATCGTCGCTCTCGTGACAATTCAGCGTGAGCGGCAAACCGGCGTTGCTGTGGCAAAGAACTCCCGGAAGATACACATCCACCAAATGATCCTTAGCCGGAATCAACCGGCCCCGCAAATCCCGCGGCCAGGGCCGTGCGTGCACGACAACGATCGTCTGCTCCTGCTGCCACTTTCCGCCCTGCATGCGATACAGCGAAAGGTTTTCTGCGTTGAGCACCGCGATCTGGGTTGGAGCCGCACTTTCTTCCAGCACCGCGATGTCGAGAATCGCATCCGCTTGCGACCATACTGGAATCTTCCGCAGGCTGAGTGGAACCGAATCATGCACGGCGGTCGAGCCCTCGGGCCGCGGGGTCGAGACCATCACTACTGCGGCTTCGCCCGCACCTTGTCGAATCTCCGCCACCCAGACGTACGCCGTGGCATTCTCCGACAGCGAAATCGTAACGGTCGCCGCCGCAGCTTGCTCCAGCTTCACCAAGCGAAGTCCGAGCCCTTCCAGCGCGACCCGCAAGCCGTTTTGCACGATTTCGTTTTCGCGTTTTGTCAGCGACGAACGGTTGTCGACCGTCAGCGCCACGGGTCCCGGGCCCGTGACCGCCACAATCTTGTGGGCTAACTGCTGTTCGGGAGCGCTCCAATCCACCGCGTGTGCCATCGCCAGCGCCAAAAATAGAAATGCGAAAATCGAACCAACGCCCCAGCGGACCGCGAGGCGTAAGGCGCAATTCACCGTATTAAGAATGACGTCTGGGATGGCCGAATTATAAACCGCTACGCTCATCGAACATGCCCTCGCCCCCTGTACTGTTTGGACACCACTCGAATCGTCTACGGACAGCCGGGTGGCCCATCCTAACGTCGCGTTTCTTGCGACGTTAGGATGGGCATCGCCGATTACTGTCATCGAACTTACCGCGGTTGTTCTTCTGCTTGCTCGGTCTGTGGGTTAGCGGCCGCCGCCATGTTCATGCTCTTCAGTACGTCGTTCATGAAAAATTTCCCGTCGGCCGGCACCATCATGATCTGCAACTTGTCCGACAGTCGCTCGGCCACGATCTTATTAATCAGCAGCGGATTCTGTTTCAGAATCGCCGCCTCGCTCGACAGTCGCTCCGCATCGGCCGCCGCCGTCACCCGAATGCGATCCGCCTCAGCCTCGGCCAGCAACTTCCGCCGCTCGGTCTCCGCTTTGCTGTCAATCACTTTGGCCTGCGCCGCGGCCTCCGCATTCTGAATCGTTGCTTCCTTGCGCGCCTCCGCTTCCAGCTTGCTCTGCTGGATCTGCTTTTCCTTCAGCGGAAGCGTGTACTGCATCGCATCAGCCTCGCCCTTGGCTTGCAGCACGTGCACTTGCGCCTCGCCCTCCGCTTGCTTGATCTGCTGCACCTTCGTCGCCTCCGCTTCAAGCTCCGCAATGCGCACTTGCTTCTGCTTCAACTCCGTTTCCACTCCCATGCGGTCGTTTTCCTGTTCTTTCAAAAGCAGCGTTTCCAGCCCTTTCGCGTACTCCTCTGGCAACTGAATGTCGCGCAGCATTACTTCTTTCACCACGATTCCATCTACGGCGAGCTTTGCCGTAATCATCCCCGCGGCGCGCTGCCGCACTTCCTCGCGCTTGGCCGAAAAAACGTCGCGCACCGTATAGTTCGGAACCAGCTCTCGCCACACGCTGGCCACAATCGGCGGAACAATTTCGTTCTCCACCGGACGCGGCAAGTTGCCCTCAATGTAATCAAGCCTCTTCGGATCGAGCCGGAAACGCACAGTGATCGCCAACCCAAGCGTCAACCCTTCCTTGGCTTGCACATCGAGCAGTTGAGATTTGTGGGAGACATTGCTTGCCGCATTCTTTCCGTCCTCGGTCACGCCTGTCGTGAAGACCTGATCGCGTGTGTCGAACAGCGCGACTTCCTCGACCAGTGGCATCACAAAATGCACACCTGGATACAGCGTGCCCGGCACGGTGCCGCTCATCTCGCTGACTCGAATTCCCGCCATTCCACTCGGCACCTCCGCAATGCTGAGGGCCAGAAGAATCGGCCCCCAGGCCAACAGCACCAGCGCCAGCGAAGTACGCCACCGCCATTCCGGAAGCTGCGGCACCGTGCCACCCGGTGTCGCCAGCGCCCGCCGGTACAGCAATTCACGATACAGGTCATAGCCCAAAATGCTCACAGCCACGAGAATCATCCCGAGGCCACCGGCAATCAGCAAATACTTCAACGCCAGCATCGTCGTTCTCCTTGTAGCGCTTCAGCGCTTTGGCCCTGGTTTCACCGCGACCGCCTGCCGGGCAAAAAACAGGCGGAACACTTGCCCGAAGATCAGTTCTTCCGCCAGCAGCGCGATCGCCAGCGAGAAGATCAGCCCTCCGACCACTGCCATGAATGTGATTGCCATTTGCATAACGTCCTCCTGAAATACTTGATCTCTGACTTCGGCTATCGTCCGGCCACTTGATCCGGGTCCGCCACGCTCGCTGTTTCTTCCTCGCCATCGAAAATCTGCGCAATCTCGTCGTCGCGCTCGCCGCGAATCTGCACCACGTCGCCCACCTGCAGCATCGTGAACAGGCGTTCCACGTCACGATTGCGTAGCCGGATGCATCCATGCGACGCCGCATGTCCCACCGACTTCGGCGCATTTGTCCCGTGAATTCCGTAGCCCTTCTGGCTCAGCCCCAGCCAGCGCGTGCCCACTGGATTGTCTTTGCCCGCCGGGATCACCGTGCCCGGACGGTAATAAGTAGGATTGGCGACGCGACTGACGATTTGAAATTCACCGGTCGGACTGGGGCTCTCAGCCGCTCCGACGGCCACCGTGAAGCTGGCGATCACGTCGCCGTCTTCAAGCACCGCGAGCTTGCGGTCCGGAATGCTGACCACCACAGTTCGTTTCTTGCGATCCCCAGTCTGCTTCGAAGCCTGTGCGAAGGCAGGGACCGCCGCCAGAGCCAGCACTGCCAGGATGTATCCTTGAGCCCGCCTTGTCGCCGCTCTGCTACTCGGTTGTGTCATCGTCCGCCCCCCTGAATTTGCTGTTCGCCATAACAGAGGGCAGGACGCGGGCCAGATCGTATCTAGCTGAAAATAAATGTGTTAACAGAAGTCGGAAGGACTGAAAGAGTGGTCGTGCAGCCACGATGTGTCGCGCCAGACACACGGTTGTAGCGCCGCCATCCCGCCGACAATGGCGGGGCCGTCTCGGCCCCGCAGTCAACAGGGTGAGCCAGAATTCGTTTTGGATTGCTTGGAAGTGGAAGAGGGGAGGGGGGAGGGCCTCATCTCTTTAATCTTTTGAGCCTTCAAGCGCCCGGCTCCCGCCGTCTGGGGTAACGGCTTGTGGGGTTCTGTGGGTGGAGCCGGGCGATCCTATGACTAGAAGGCCTAGTTCAATTGTGCTTATTTAAGACCTGTCGCCCTTCAATTTCTGTGACGCTGGTCACCCTTGCGCGTGATTGCAATCCGCCCTCTCTCACCTCTGTACGCGACCGATCCGCATCCACATTCTGCTTCCCCGGCGCACATCTGCCTGTGATGGCAATCACCGCCACGCTCCCCTCACTCTTCTTACACTCGTTTTCGAGAGCCGGAAGTGCTCATTTCATACTGGAGATCGATTCATCATGGCCTACGTCATTACTGATAACTGCATTAAGGACTCCCTCTGCGTTGAGGTTTGCCCCACCGATTGCATCCACCCCAAGCAGGACGAGCCCGGCTACGAGGCGGCCACTCAGATGTATGTGGATCCCGAAGGCTGCATCGACTGCGGCGCCTGTATTCCGGCCTGCACCTCCGACTCGATTCACGCCCTCGAAGATGTGCCCGAGGAGAAGAAAGAGTTCGTCGAGAAGAACGCCGCCTTCTTCAAGCACTGATCGCGGAAACTGAGTAACACGAATTGACTTGGCTGCGCTGCCCGCAAACGCCGGGCGTTGGACGAAAGGTGAACCAGCCCTCCCCAACGCCCGGCGGTTGTTTGTTTAATGAGGATGCACTGACGCCCAGCACGCTCCGAGTCAAACATTGCCGTTTACCGCTGCTGCGACTGGTGAGATACTGTTGCCCAGCCTGAGGGGGCCTCTACCTGTTCTGCGGCAATGAACAAACGCCTCTCATCTGCAGTCCTCTAGGGTCAGGTCACGGCAACGCCTGCCTTGCGCGCCATCTGAGCAAATGACGTCTGGAGGCGATTTGGAAAAATCAACATTTCGCGTTCTGATCGTGGATGACTACGAACCTTGGCGGCGTTTCATGCTTTCGAATCTTCTGAAATGGCCGCAATTGCAAGTCGTAGGAGAAGCATGTGACGGACGGGAAGCAGTTCTGAAGTCACAACAACTGCAACCAGATCTTATCCTTCTGGACATCGGTCTCCCCAAAATGAATGGGATCGAGACTGCAAGGCAAATCCGACGGCAGTCGCCAAATGTAAGGATTCTGTTTTGCACTGAAAATCATTCTCCCGACATTGCAGAAGCAGCCTTGCGGACAGGTGCGAAAGGGTATGTGGTCAAGTCTGATGCCGCCCGTGACTTGTTCCCCGCCATGACAGCTGTTCTTGACGGAAGGCGCTTTGTCAGTCCCAGATTTGCCGGGCTTGAGTTCGCCAGAACCTCAGACACATCGTCCGTTTCTGAAAAGGGACATGTCGTGCACTTCTACACCGATGACATAGTTTTGCTCGACGGGATTGCCACATTGTTTGCCGGTTCCCTGGCGGATGGAAAATCTGTCGCCGCCATACTGACGAGTTCCCATCGAAGCGGCCTGGAGAGACGCCTGCTCGCGCAAGGTGTTGACGTGAGTAAAGCAACGCAGAATGGACGGCTTTCTATACTCGACGCTGATCACGAGTTGAGCGAGTTCATGGAGCCTGCTGGACCGAGCCGCGAGCGCTTTCTCTTGAAATTCGGAAATATGCTGCGCGCGCTACAAACCGCTGCTGTGGCGAAACGCAGTGGGGTTGTTGTCTTCGGTGAAATGGTTGCCGTGTTATGGGCGCAGCAGAGCTACGATGCTGCGATTCGGATTGAGGAACTGTGGAATGAACTTGCCCTCACCTGTTCCTTCCATCTCTACTGTGCATATCCAGCCAATGCATTTCGGGACGAGGTGACACTTGTTCCTTACGCCGAAATTTGTGCTCAACACTCTGAAGTGGTTTCTGCATTGGAAGCCATCGCAGTCCCGCATGGGTAGGGAAGGCAACATCAATGACCGCGTTTCGCGATGCCAGAGGCATCGTCATGACAATCGCTAATAGCCGTTTTTCCCGCAGCCAACCGTACTCTGATTCCCGTTGGACATTGCTTGTGGTATGTGTAACGACCGCTTTGTCGTACCTAGTGCCAAAGCTGGTAGGGATTTTCACTTCGAATCCCCAGACGGTATGGCCGCTTTGGCCAGGTTGCGCGATTCTGGTGACAGGGTTGTTGTTGGTTCCCAGCAAAGTCTGGCCCTTGCTGATTCCCGCATGCTTTGTTGGCTTTGCTTTTGCTGACCTGCAGGCTGGTGTGCCCCTGAGTTCGATTGCCCGGTTCATTCCCGGTAACACCGTCGAAGTGCTCATTTCGGCAATTGGTCTTCGATATTGCTTCGACGGTTTGCCCAGGCTCAACAGCGTGAGGGCCTTGGTCAAGTATTCGTTCTTTGCTGTCTTCCTTGCGCCCTTCGCAGGAGCATTTATAAGTGCGCATGGCATCGCCCGCGACTATTGGACGGGCTGGAAGATTGTTTTCTTGTCCGAGGTGCTTGCCTTCGTCACGGTCACCCCGGCCTTGTTGAGTTGGGTAAGTGAAGCGCGTGGTTTGATGCGAAGCTCGCGGGCCCATCGCCTTGAGGGAGTGATTCTCATCGCGGGTCTGGTTGTTGTCAGCTACATTGTGTTCACGGTCCCTGAAGACAGCAGGTCGCCTACGCTGTTCTACGCGCTGGTGCCATTTCTGCTTTGGTCTGCACTGCGATTCGGATGGTTGGGTGTTAGCACCTCGCTGATCGCCGTGACCTCTCTCTCGATTTGGGGCGCGGTCGATGGCCGAGGTCCTTTTTCCAATCTAGTACCCCTCACCAACCCGTTACCCCTACAGATGTTCCTGGTTGTCGCCTCGATCCCTTTCATGGTTCTAGCAGCCCTCGCTGAGGATCATGAACAATCTGCGCAAGCAGTTCGTGAGAGCGAAGAGCGCTTCCGTCTGGTTGCCAACACAGCCCCGGTCATGATCTGGATGGCTGGGACCGACAGGCTTTGTACCTACCTCAATCAGCCATGGCTGGAGTTCACTGGAAGGCAACTTGAGGAGGAGCTCGGAAATGGCTGGGTGGAAGGAGTTCACAATGAGGACGTGACCCGTTGCCTGGAAACCTACACGCAGGCGTTCGATCAGCGTCAATCGTTTTCGATGGAGTATCGCGTCCGGCGCAATGACGGAGAGTACCGTTGGATCTTCGACACTGGCGTGCCGAGATTCAACCGGGACAGTAGTTTTGCGGGTTACATCGGTACTTGCCTGGACATCACCGATCGAAAGCTGGCTGAAGAAGCTCTTGCCAGCGTGGGGAGCCGGTTGATCGAGGCGCATGAGGAAGAACGTACATGGATTGCCAGAGAGCTACATGATGACATCGCGCAACGGATCGCATTGCTAGCCGTCGAATTAGAGCGCTTCGATCTTCAGGCTCCCGGCTTGGCAGTCGATGTGCACCAGTACCTCCCACGCGCACGCCAGCGCATCTCTGACCTCGCGAAAGACATTCATGCGCTCTCGCATCGTCTTCATTCTTCTAAGCTCGAATATCTTGGTCTCGCGACTGCGGTCAAGAGCTTTTGCCATGAGTTATCTGAGCAGCGAAATGTCCGAATTGAATTCAAGCATTCGAATTTGCCGGTGGAAATTCCGAAAGAAATCTCACTTTGCTTATTTCGCGTTCTTCAGGAAGCATTGCAGAACGCTGTAAAACATAGCGCGGAGCAGAACGTCAGAGTGGAATTACATGCCACTCCGGACGGAATCCATTTGCGTGTGAGTGACTCGGGAATTGGGTTCAATTGGCAGGATGCGATAAAGCGTCGGGGGATCGGCCTGATCAGCATGCGCGAGCGGCTCCGTTTGGTAAATGGAGAATTGTCCATCCAATCGACACCCGGTCGTGGGACCGTCGTCCTCGCTCGCGTACCCCTCGGACAAAAGAACCACTCCGCGGCAGCCGCAAGTTAATACACTTCTAACACCTGCGCGAGTTCCTTTATTCATACCGTAAAGTGACGGTGGGATCTAACAGGACGGCGCGGCGTGCTGGATAACGTCCGCTTATGGAATCGCCTGTCCGGTAATGGGCAGTCTTGGTTAGACATGCTGGCTCGCACTTCTCCCCGTTGACTTCCCCTCCTCCCCCCGCTATCGTTGCGCGCTATGAACGTCTGTAAAGCCACCCGCCACTTTGAAGAGTGGCTGGGACAGCGCACCGACTTGGTCAGGAAAGACCTCAACATCAAGCACACCAATATGACGGCCGCGGTTTTTCCCTTTCTACGCGCGACCTACTATCGCTGGGCGCAACTGTGGCCCAAGGTGTGTCCCGATCTTGCCAGCGCGCCACAGGTGCTGTCTGTAGGTGATCTCCACGTCGAAAATTTCGGCACCTGGCGCGACGTCGAAGGCCGCCTGATCTGGGGCGTCAACGACTTCGACGAAGCTCATCCCATGTCGTACGCCAACGATCTGGTCCGCCTCGCTGTCAGCGCGCACCTGGCGTCCGAAGCCGGACACCTTCCGCTCAAGCACAAAGGTATTTGCGATTCGATTCTCGAAGGCTATCGCGAGAGTTTGCGCGCGGGAGGAATGCCTTTCGTCCTGGGTGAAAAGAACGACTGGCTGAGGCAGATCGCCGAAAGCGAGTTGCGCGACCCCGTCCATTTCTGGGCGAAGATGGACGCGCTCCCCACCGTAAGGGAAGAAATCCCGGTCAGCGCCATCGATGCCATCGAGCATCTCATGCCTGCCCACGATCTGGAATACCGCATGGCCCACCGAGTTGCCGGATTGGGCAGCCTAGGGCACGCCCGCTACGTCGCCATTGCGGATTGGCACGGCGGTAGAATTGCCCGCGAAGCCAAGGCTCTCGTCTCCTCCGCCTGCTATTGGGCGAAAGATCACACTGGGCCCTCTGAGATTCTTTATCAGACCATCGTCAGCCGTGCTGTTCGCTGCCCCGATCCTTTTGTTCAATCGCGCGGCCGCTGGATCGTGCGCCGCCTCAGCCCGCACTGTTCGCGCATTGAACTCGCAACCCTGAGAGCCGTGGGCGCAGAACTCCGCCTGCTCCACGCCATGGGATGGGAAGCCGCCAACATCCACCTCGGAACCAGAACTGTCCGCCAGCCGATACTTCGCCACATGCAAAGACAAAAAGCGAAGTGGCTGCACAAGGCCACCGAAGAGATGTTGAACGCCGTCCGCGAAGATTGGAAGACGTGGAAGAAAGACGGCTACGCCTAACCTCCTACAGCTTGGCTTGGATTGCGTCAGCGCCGGCGAGCGACCGACCGGCTTTCACTGATCGGCCTGCCCGCTTCACACTGAAGTACACGCAAAAACCAATCTCCCATCGAACATCCGGGCGATGTCTCAGTGAAAGAGGTTTAGTGTGTTCGTAGCATCGTCCACGTAATAGAGTCCTTGACCACTGACAACGGCCAAGCCGAACAGAGCGCCCGCTCCCGGCGGATTCCCCGAACTGTCCAACAGTACTTTTCCAACTTGATGGCCCGAGGGCGTAGTTTCGACCGCGAACCCATCGTTTCCGTTTACGGTGACGATGTCTCCGTTGGGACTGACGGTAAGTCCGAGTGGGTCATTCAGAGCACCACCCTTCGAAACTGTCATGCCGGTTCCCGCAGAAGAATTGCGACTCAGGGCATTCGGGATCGCAGCAATCCGATTATTCAGACTGTCCGCAACGTACAAGACTTGCCCCTGATCACCGTCCTTATTGTCATTTGACCCATTGCTCGCGCCCAGGAAAACGCCGGTAGGCCCAATCACAAGTGCGCCAGGATCGGTCCTTTCGGAGAATCCCGAACCGATGACCGTCATGGATTGCAGGCTGGGCATGGAACCATGCGCGATCGTGAGGTTCAACCGCAGAACTGTGCCCTGATGCACAATGTTGCCGCCGCCAGCGACCGTTCCATTTAAAACGTTGGTCACAAACAGCGAAGCGTGATTGCCGCTATCGGAGGCGGCCATGTCCCAGGGCCCATTGATCAGCGACCCGAAGAATGTCTCGACCACGTTCCCGTTGCTGTCTAGCACCAACAAGCATCCGGCTTGTGCGGTGGCAGAGGTTCCATCGGTGGTAGGCAAGCTACCCACTACAACAAAGCCGCTCTTAAGGGCGACCAGTGCAGTCGTCAAGCCGATTCCGCCGGGGCACGGTCCCGGCAAATGAGTGGCATCAATTTGAGCGAATACGCTGAAGTTTCCAGCGGGCGAAATCTGCACGATCGTGGTTCCGGTACCCTGCAGATTGCTGCTGTTGTTGAAGTTGCTGATCAGAATGTTTCCTTGCGTTAGCGACCCCATGGTGACTGGCACGACGGCCACACCATAAGGATTGACGTCGCCGTTGCTTGGGACCGTGGATGCAACGGTTTTTATCGTGCCAGCGTGCGCGGCAGCCAGCAACATGCCGAAGGTGAGAAACAGAACACCGATTCGCGGAATGCGCTTCTGTGAAGTAACGCCGAGAATGTTCATGTTTGAGCGACCTCCTTGGCTTGGAGTGACGTACGGCGGCAGAGACAAATCCGCAGGTCCGCCAGAGCGCCATCTATGTTGCTGAGAGTTCCAGGAGTGATTGTCAAGATTCTGTCATTTTCTTGTCTCGTACGAAGCTCATCGCTCGAACAATGACTGACAATGACAGGGAATTCCTTATTTTGGAGAAAACCTTTATCGAAGGGTGAGTAACTTAACTAATGTACAAAGAGCCCGAGACTTTTTCCGAACCGCGACAATGTCGAAAATTTGTTGTTAAGGCCGTGGTATCCCACTTCTCTCGTAGTGAAGGTAAAGAAACGGGATACCCGGCCTTATTCCTTATCGTCCGCGAAGTCGTTATTGACCTTCGCAGGTTACCGCATTGTTCCAGTCCACGAACGCACCCTGCGGATTGTCGCGCCACGCCCACACGTGTAGCTCGAAAAAATCCGCCAGGTTGAAACGGTTCGGCGCCGGCACAAACTGAAAATCCTGCCCATCGAGAGATGGCGGCATGCCGCCATTATTCTTCAGCCATGTAGCCGCGTCCACAATGTACTCGACGCCCACCAGCCGGCGTTGGTTTCCCACCGGCTCGTAGATCAGCGCTTCTGGTTGCGTGACATCGATCAAGCCGTCGCCCACCAAAGGGCCGTTGACGTAGTGAATCCCCATCGCCCCGTGGTCGGGCCCGCTGACGCACCCGAAGGCCGGCCCGTAGCCGGCCGAGACCGCATTGTTGACGTTAATAAACTGCTTGGTCGCCTGGCGAACGTCCTGCACCAGTTTGGCCGGTACCGGGTGATTGGCGTGCGCCGACTCTTGTGCGAGGGCCGGTGAGGCTGCGACGAACCCGCCTAGGAACACCATCGGCAGGATGGTCTTGGTAAACGTGTGAACCAGATTCGTGATTCTTGGCATAACTCGTCCTCCTGAAATTTGAAGTTTTTCTCGTCCCCATTTCACTGGGGACACTTGCGCGGCCCTGGCAAAGCTCGTGCTTTGCCGAATTCGTTCATGTTCGTGAAGTTGATGTGTGCTGTTAGAGCCGTTCCGCCTTCACTGAGACCGGCACTCCGGTGACCAGCGAATCGAACACCGGAGAATGTCCCGTTCCTAACTCAACAATCTCCTGTAGCTGCTCGTCGGGCACGTCGGCCTTGATCTTGAAGTTGACTCGAATCCCCTGGTATCCCTTGCGCACGTTCTTGTCGAGATCCAGAAATCCGTGCAGGTCGATATCGCCTTCAAACGAAGACTCGACCTCTTCGATCTCGATGCCACGCGCCGCTGCGTGATAAACCATCGACGTCGTCACGCACGCAGCCAGCGCGTGCAGCAGGTGCTCGACGGGATTCGCCGCAGCATCCTTACCCAGCAGAATCGCGGGCTCGTCTGCCGTAAGCACGAACGGCTTCGGCCGTGAAAGATCCTGGCACGCGCCATGAAACGTGTTTACGGTTGAGTGATTTTGGCTCGCCCCATCCCACTCGTTGCGAATGCGAAACTTGAATTTCGCGATCGCCGGCGTTGCCTTAATCGCATCGATGGTTGTGAACAGATCGTTGACGTTGACTCCATTGATCATCTTCGGAAGCTTTTGTGCGGTTGCCATGTGTTTGCCCCATTTCGGTTGGTTTCTTCGAACCGCCCACGTTCGATGATTGAAGGTAGAGGCAAAATCGACTTGCAACAAGATGGCAGATATGACATTGTAGGTAGGCGTTTAGGCCAAAGCTGATTTCCACGATTTCTGAGGTGCCTATGAAAGAGATCACGGTTCTTCTTCTCGACCAGATGTTTTCCTCGACCGCTATCGGGCCCATGGAAGTCTTCCGCCACGCAGGTTCGTTGTGGAACATTCTTACGGGATCGCAGGGCGCCCCGAGCTTCCACGTGAACACTGCATCGGCCGACGGGCACCCTGTTCGCTGCGATGGCGATATTCAGATTCAACCCAACCTTGCTCTGAAGAATGTTGGCAAAACTGATCTCATTTTTGTTCCGACCACCGGGCTCAGCGTTGACGATGTCGTCGAGCGCAACGCGGCAATCGTGCCTTGGTTGAAGCGCCGCAGCACCGCCGGAGTGGCCGTCGCGAGTGTTTGCTCCGGAGTCGGTCTGGTCGCCGCCGCGGGTCTGCTCGACGGCAAGCGCGCCACCACGCACTGGGGACTGGCCGAGCGCTTTCGCGAAAAATATCCCAACGTGAAGTGGATGCCTGAACTGATGGTCACCGAGGACCACGGGTTTTACTGCGGCGGCGGCGTGAACGCATCGCTCGACCTCAGCATCTATCTGGTCGAGAGATTCTGCGGACACGAGATTGCCATGCAGACCGCCAAGGCCCTGCTCATCGAAACGCCGCGCGCCTGGCAATCCGGATTCGGCATCGTCCCTCTAAAAACCGACCACACCGATGACTCGATCGCCAGCGCCCAGGAGTGGATGCACAAGAACTTCGCCAGGACCTTCTCGCTCGAAGAGCCTGCGCGACGCGTGGGCATGAGCGTGCGCAATTTCGTGCGCCGCTTTAAAGAGGCGACGGGCGACAGTCCCTTGATCTACTTGCAGAAGGTGCGGATCGCCGCCGCGAAGCGCATGTTAGAAGGCAGCCATCGCTCCATGCAGGAGATCAGCGATGGCGTCGGCTATCAAGACCTGGCTTTCTTTCGCTCGCTCTTTCAGCGGCATACCGGCGTCGCGCCCAGCATCTATCGGGAACGATTCGGAGCATAGTGGTTTTGCGCGCAACCCGGTTGTGCTGACAGTCATTGGAGGTCTTATGGAAAAAGCTGCCCCAGATATCAGATCGCTACAGAAGCCACTAAAGGAGCAGTACCGGCGCGATCCGCAGAGTTCACGCATCACCCTAACGGCGAAAGGGGGCGAGACGGAAACTCCGCTCTCCTGCTCCGTCGATATCGGGCGCGCCATCTACCAGGCGGAGGCCCACAAAGGAGTTGGAGGAACTGGCACCGCGGCTTGCTCCGGCGATCTTCTGCTGGGAGCGCTCGCCGCTTGCGCGCAACTTACCTGTCAACTGGTGGCCACGGCGATGGGAATTCAAACCCGGCATATCGCAGTGACCGTCAACGGCGATATGGATTTGCAGGGAACGCTCGGCATCTCAAAAGAAGTGCCGGTGGGTTTTGATGCCATTCGCGTGCAATTCAAGATTGACGCTCCCCAGGCGACTCCCGAGCAGCTACGGTCACTACAGCAAAAGACGGAACAGTATTGTGTGGTGCTGCAAACCATGTTGCATCCGCCGAAGATTGATGCTCACTGGAGTGCGGGCTAACACGCCGATGGGCCCCCGACGGTCCGCAAATGGTCCGACCTTTCGCCCACAAGAGGGAAGGGCGCGCTTCGACGTCAAAGGACCTGTTCGTGAGTTGGAAGCCCCGCGCGCGAGCTACGCTACTCCGCTACGCGCAACACTTGCCTTTGTAACCTCGCTTGCCACGGACCGGCGCAGCGGGGCCAGTGTAACTGCGTGTTCCCCGTCATAGACCAGCGTCCATCGCTTGGCGCAATCGTCGCAAAGCCAGTAGTGTTCCACGCAGCGCTGTTGTTGCCGGGCACGCACAAATGGAGGTACCGCCGATTCTCCAGGTTTGGTCAGCCGCTCGGTCTCGACCAGAAACAATTTTCCTTCTCGAAGTTTGAGGAAGGGTTTCGAACACTTCTGATTGGCGCACTTGCTTAGCATGCTTTCACGGCCTCTGGCTCAGCCCAAAACGGTATAGACGAGCTCGTAGATTTCGTTTCACTAGCACTTCGCATGCCACCGATTTCCTCCGCACGGCCTTGTGAGTCAGAGCGGCCCGGTTCAGGTTTCTAGCCGACACTTTTTCGCTTTTGCCGACTAATCGGCACAAACTGCCGATACTTCGTCGTTGTCGTCTTGCTTGCCCTCGGCCACGCCAGCTACCATCAGTGCTATGCGTAAGGTCCTGCTCTGTCCACCGGATTATTTCGATGTCGTTGATCAGAAAAATCCCTACATGTCGCGAGAATCCGCAGTCGATCGTGTAAAAGCGCGCACCCAGTGGGAATTTCTCTGTGGCGTTTTGCAACAGTGCGGATGCGAAATCGAAACGATCGATCCGGTCGCTGGTCTCGAAGACATGGTCTTCGCCGCGAACCAGGTTTTTGTTGGCGAGAAAAACGGCTACGGAAAATTCGTTGTGCCCAGCCGCATGGTCTACGAATCACGCCAGCGCGAGGTCCCTTTTTTTGCCGACTGGTTCCGCAAACAAAACTATGCAGTTATCGATCTCGATTTCGGCGACGATTATCTCGAAGGTCACGGTGACCTGCTGTGGCATCCCGGCGGTGCGCGAATTTACGCCGGATATGGATTTCGCAGCACCCGCGGCGGGATCGAAAAATTCGCCGGCGCCCTGTCCAAAATGGGAATTGACGTTGCCCCTTTGGAACTTGTCGATCCTTTTTGCTATCACCTCGATACCTGCCTCTGCCCGCTCAACAACGACGCCGCTTTGATTTTTCCGGGCGCATATTCTTCCGAAGCCCTCGCGACCATCCACAAATTCTGGAAGCGCATTCACCTGCTGACAGCCGACGAGGCACATCGCTTCATGGGAAATGGCATCGTGTGTGGCGGCAGCTACATCACCCCCTACATCACCCCGCAGTTGGAAGCGATTCTCCACCACGAAGATCTAAAGCCCGTAATCGTTGATACCTCGGAGTTCGAAAAAGCCGGTGGCAGCTGCTTCTGCATGAAGATGTTCCTGCCCTGATGTCTCTGCGTCTCTTGTTATTCCCAGCGCGGTTTCATCGCGCGAGGAACCTGCTGTTTCCCTCCACGAGCACCGCACTCGAATTGCCCGCCTCTCTCCATTCCAATAAGATGTCAGCGACCCTCCACGAATGACCTCCTCGCCGCATGCTGGCCCGATTCGCGTCGCGCGCTTCCCAAACCTGCGGGCGCTCGCATGGGACGGCGACACTCTCTACGCGTCGCGCGGCTACCAGTTGTTTCGGGCAAGAATTCAGAATCCCAACGACAGCCTAAGTTGGCAGCCCGTCGCCCTATTTCGCCCAGCTCTGCGCCGCCGCCTCTCCGTCCTCAACAGCCTCTCCGCGCGCCTGTTCCGCGACGGATTCCACGCGCTCGCCGTCCTTCCTAATGGCGGACTCGTGGCCGCCGTCCCTGGCGCGATTGTCACACTCCGCCCAGGAGAAGCAGACTTTCGCATCACACACCCAATCCTCCGCGGCACACGTCCTCTCCACATCACCGCAGTATCCTCCGGCACGCTTTTCTGGGGAGAGTATTTCGACAACCCGCAGCGCAACGAAGTTCACATCTACGCCTCGACCGACGCCGGAGCAACCTGGGCCGTCGCCTATACCTTCCCCAAGGACGCCATCCGCCACGTTCACAACATCGTCCACGATCCCTGGGGAGACTGTCTCTGGATCCTCACCGGCGATTACGGGGACGAATGCCGCATCCTGCGCGCCGCCTGCGATCTCAGCCGCGTCGAGACCGTGCTCCAGGGCAACCAGCAGGCCCGCGCCGTTGCCCTCGTCCCCGCCGAACACGGACTCTTCTTTTCCTCCGACACGCCGCTCGAATCCAACCACATCTACCGCCTCGATCGCCAAGGAGAGTTATCACCCGTAGCGCCCATAAGCTGTTCATCCATATACGGATGCCGCGTTGGAGGCCAGGTCTTCTTTTCCACCATGGTCGAGCCGAGCCAGGTGAATCCCGACCGCAACGTCCGGATCTACAGCAGCTCCTCGGGCCCCGGCGACGCACCCTGGGCCCCCTTGCTCGCCTGGCCCAAGGACCGATGGCCCATGGGTTTATTCCAGTACGGCAACGCTTTTCTGCCTGATGGCATCAATTCCACGCTGTACTTGGCGGTGTCCACCATCGCCGTCGAATCAGACGATATGGTTACATCGCTTTACTCAGTAAATGCCTGAGTTCGCCGAGCCCATTTCTCGCGTCCTTTGCGAGAAGGGGGGACTTTCTCGCTTCAGACATCAGAGTGTCCGACGAAGAATCATTTTCCGGCTCTGCGCCCCGTTGCCTTAATATATGGACCAAGCAACACGCAAACGCCACTTTGCCTAGTCTGAGCTACTACCGCCGCATCTTCAGCGCCTATCTGCTGGGCGGCAACAGCCATCTCACTTTCTGGCACGAAACTCCCGCCGAGAATCCCAACGCAAGCGCCACAAAGCTCGGCGAATACTACATGCAGTTCGCCGAGAAGGCTGACTACAAAGGCGCCTTCGACTCTTCCGGCGTTCCGCAACTCGACTATCACGGACAGATCGGCCTACAGTACAACCCCATCGCCATCGCGCAATACGGACTCGGCAACTACAACCTCTTCCGCCACACTGCGGATCCTGTCCGGCGCATGAAGTTCCTGCTTGCCGCCGACTGGCTCTGCTCGCGCCTCGAGCCCAACGCGCACGGACTCTCCGTCTGGAACCATCATTTCAACTGGGAATATCGCGACACCCTCAAAGCCCCGTGGTACTCGGCCTTGGCGCAAGGGCAGGGAATTTCTTTGCTGGTGCGCGCGCACAAAGAATCGCTCGACGCGCGCTATCTCGACGCCGCCCAGCGCGCCCTCGCCAGCTTCTACGCGCCCCTATCCGAAGGCGGAGTCGCCTTCACCGACGAGTCCGACGATCTGTGGTTTGAGGAATACATCGTCTCGCCGCCCACGCACATCCTCAACGGATTCATCTGGGCGAGCTGGGGCATCTACGACTACTACCTCGCTACGGAATACCCGGCAGTTCGCGAACTTTTTTCGCGCGCCGTTCGCACCATGCTGCATAACCTCGACCGCTACGATTTAGGATTCTGGTCGCTCTACGAGCAGTCCGGCACGCGCCTCCCCATGGTGGCGAGCCCGTTCTACCATCGACTGCACATCGTGCAGTTGCGCGTGATGCATCGCCTGACCGGAGAAGAAAAATTCGCGCAGGTAGCCGATCGCTGGGAAGGATACGCGCGAAGCCGCATCAACCGCGCCCGGGCCCTGGCCTACAAGACTGCATTTAAGCTCAGTTACTACTGAGGCGAGTTCTTTACAATGATCTCTCGGTGGAAGGGACTGCACCCAGATGAACTGGAGACTATTTCGCGTCGTCGGTCTTATCGGATTTGCACTCGCAGCCTTGATCGCTCTGTTGCTAGTCCGCAAGACTTCCGCTCACAAGACCGTCGTTAGAGCGTACTTTTCGGATGCGATGAATCTCCGCGCCGGCGCCCCGGTGCGTCTGGCTGGAGTTGAGATTGGTTCGGTAGAGAGCGTGCGTGCTCGACCAGAACAGAAGGACGCACCAGCGGAAGTTGTCCTGGTGCTCACTCCGTCCTACGAGTTGAAAATCCCAAACGACTCGACTGCATCACTTGCGAGCGCAGGAATACTCGGTCCCACCTATGTTGAAATTGACGTGACAAGTACATCGGGACCGCCGATCGGAGCGGCCGCCGTGCTCAGGACCACTGCCACGCATCAACTGAATGCGCAGGAAGCGCTTGAAAAGCTTCAGGAAATATTGCGGCGAAAGTGCGACTGCGATTCGGGCAAGAGTGATGGCGCCAATACGCCTGTCCCGAAAAATACGTCCAAGAAACCATCGAAACAATGATTTCGCGAGTGTTTGGGACCTACCCCTCATCCCCCCTTATGCGATACCCTCTATCTTCTCGTGAAGATCCTCTACGTCTCACAATATTTCCCGCCGGAGATGGGAGCGCCCGCCGCCCGTGCCGCCGAACTCGCCTACCACTGGGCCGAGGCGGGCCACGACGTCTCGGTACTCACCGGATTTCCTAACCACCCCACCGGCGTCGTCCCCGAGCTATGGAAGCCCCGGTTGCGCCGCCTGACGTACCACGAAAGCGTCGGCTACGTCAATGTCTACCGCACCTGGCTCTGGCCTCTACCAAACCGCAAGTCCCACGAACGCATGCGCAACTACGCCTCGTTCTGCATGAGCGCGGCTCTGCGCGGGATGACTCTACCTTGTCCCGACATCATCATCGCCACCTCCCCGCAACTTCTCGTGGGACTCTCCGGATGGTGGCTCTCCTTCTCCCGCCAGGTCCCCTTCGTCTTCGAAGTCCGCGACCTCTGGCCCGAATCGCTAGTCGCCGTCGGCGCCGGCAGCGAAGACTCTCTCCTTCATCACGCGCTCAGCGCCATTGCCGGATTCCTATACAAAAGATCAAATCAAATCGCAGTCGTAACCCCAGCCTTCAAAGACCACCTGATCCACCACTGGCGCGTCCCTGCCGACAAAATCGCGGTAGTCGAAAACGGCGTCGAGACCAATCTCTTCGCCCCGCAACCGCCCGCCTCTGACCAAGCCCTCCGCCGCGAACTTGGCGTCGAAGGCAAGTTCCTTACAAGCTACATCGGCACCATGGGCAACGCCCACGGACTCGAAACGCTCCTCGACGCCGCCTCCCAACTGCAACAGAATCCTGACGTCCTCTTTCTCCTCATCGGCGAAGGCGCAGAGAAGCAACGAATCAAAGCCCTAGCCCAATCTCGCGGCCTCTCGAACGTCCGCTTCCTCGACCAGCAGCCCCGCGAAAAAATCCCCGCCTTCATCTCCGCCTCCGATGCCTGCCTCGTGCTTCTGAAGAAGACCGACGTCTTCAAGACAGTCATTCCCACGAAGATGCTCGAGTTCATGTCCTGCGCGCGCCCCGTCATTCTTGGCGTCGACGGTCAAGCACGCCAGATTGTCGAAGAGGCAAACGCCGGAATCGTGATCGAGCCAGAAAACGCCGAAGCGCTAACGCAAGCAATCACTCAGCTAGCTGCAGATCGAGACCTAAGCACGAAGCTGGGTCAAAAGGGAAGGGAATACATCCGGCAGAATTTCTCGCGCGGACGCACCGCAGAAAAATACATCCAGATTCTTCAGAGGGTCGTCGAAAAAGCGCATGGCGCCTGATTACGGCAAGCAGGAATCAATCCCCGGCTCACTGGGGCAATCGACTACGGGTGAACGGTATAGATCGAGATCGCAGTCGCAGCCGAGACCGCCGCTTCGGCCGCGCGTGCAGCCGCCACACGCCCGCCACTTACCGGAACAAACAGAATGTCATCTGCCTGCAAAGTGATGTCGGGAGCCTTGGCTTCTAACATCTTCTTGAGTTGAACCTTCGTCTCCGTCATGCCAGCCGGAGTCTTCCGGACAATCCGCACTCCGCCCATCTTCGCCGTACGGTTCGTTCCACCCGCTAGCGCGATGGCCTGCAGCACCGTGAGATGGCCGTTATCCACCAGCAATCCCGCCGGACGCCCCACTCCCCCACCACATAAATAATCGGTGCCCGCGGCACCGTGATCGTATCCCCCGGCAAAATATCCACATTCCCGCTCATGTCGTCGCCCAGATTCCGCGGCAATTCAATATGAATCGGTTCCGCGACGTTATGCCGAATAATAGCCAGTTTGCGCGATGCACTTGCCGTAAACCCGCCCGCTTCCGAAATGATTTCGTAAAGCTTGTGATCGACCGGATCCGGGTAGACACCAGGCTTGGACACTTCGCCGATCACGACCACTCCCTGAGACGCCGCTTCATCCACGAAGATCGTGACATGCGGGTTGCGTACGAATCCACCGCTCTCCAGCCGCTTTTCGATCACGGTCTGGGCCTCTTCCTGCGTGAGGCCATCGAGGTGGACGTAGTCGATCAGAGGAAGATAAACATCGCCCGAATTGCTTACCCTTGCCTTAGTGGTTAACTCGGGCACGTTGTACACATTTACTTCAACCAGGTCTCCGGGGCCCAACCTCGTCATGACCGAGGCGTCCGGCACATCTTTGATCGAGTCCGCGGGCTTGGCTTGTGCTCCTGAGGCAGCCTGGGTCGGAGTGATGGCCGCCTGCGGAAGTGGTTGAGCCGGGGGCAGTTCCGCCGGAACTTGTGCCGGTGGATTGGTCTGAGCCGGTTGATTCGCGGGGTCCGCACTCTGAGCCACTCCGATACTGACCAGGACGAAGAATATCGCGAGCACAACCAGAAGAGATTGACCTTTACGCGCGGATTTCGATGTGCCCGACTGCATCAGAGAACCCCTGAAGTAGTAAATGAGAATTTGACCAGCAGTTTAGCATAGCTGTGCAGGTTGCAAGCCCGCGATCTGCGCGGTCTGAGGTTAGTTTTCCACAGGTTTTTCCTTCCTCCGGATTGCAAGTCCCATTCTGGTACTGCTACAGTCTTTCCACCCATAACGTCGACAGGAATCTGTTCACCAACTATTAACTGCTGGTCATAGCTGCAATACTTCTGAAAGAAGGCCGAGCCTGCACGTCCTAGTGGGATGCTGGCTGGCCGGGGTGGCGTAGTTGAGCGTTATTTTTTTGGCGATGTTTTTTTTGTCGCTCCTGTCTGCGTTCGTCCTCACGCGGTATGTACGGGATTTTGCCTCCGCCCACGGATTAGTTGCCGTCCCCACCCAGGAACGCCACCTGCATTCCAGCCCGTTGCCGCGCTTGGGCGGCGTTGCCATCTTCTTTTCGTTTTCCGCTTGCATGGGTTTGGCCGCGTACTGGGCTTGGAACCATCCCCGCTTTCACGCCACCTTTTCCTTGCACAAGATGGCCACCATTCTCGTGCCCGCCGCGCTGATTTTTCTGTTGGGCGTTTATGACGACATTCGCGGCGTTGGTCCCTATTTCAAGTTCTCGGTGCAGGGCATCGCCGCCACCATGCTGTATCTCGGCGGCCTTCGCATCGTCAACATTCCCGTCATCTTCGGCAATAGCACTCTGCCTTGGTTCGTCGGGTGGCCCCTTACCGTCCTTTGGGTTCTTGCCATCACCAACGCGTTTAACCTGATCGACGGCCTCGACGGTTTGGCCGCGGGTTCCGCCTTGTTCTCAACCCTCGTGGCCTTCGTGGTCTCGCTATTGAATGGACCATCTATGGTCACCGTGATGACCATTGCGCTGGCCGGCGCGATCATCGGATTTCTACGCTTCAACTTCAATCCCGCAACCATCTTCCTGGGCGACTCCGGCAGCCTCTTCATCGGATTCTTGCTCAGCGCCATGGCGCTCGCCGGAGCCCAGAAAGCTCCAACCATCGTTGCCGTCGCCATCCCGGTAGTTTCGTTTGGATTGCCCATCTTGGAGACTGCGCTCTCGATCGTCCGGCGCCTGATCAGCGGACGCCCCGTCTTCACCGCCGACCGCGAGCACATCCATCACAAGCTCTTGCAGCATGGCATGACGCACCGCCAGGTCGTGATCTTGCTCTACGGCGTCTCCGCTGTCTTCGCGATGCTGAGCTTGTTCCTGCTGTGGCCAACCGGAAGCTCTCTGGGTCTGGTGCTTGCCGTGTTGGGCATCGGAGTCTGGATCGGCGTTCAGCACCTCGGATACCTCGAGTTCGGAGAGTTGGCCCGCGTCGCTCATCGTACGCTCGATCAGCCGCAGATCTTCGTCAACAATCTCGCGATTCGCCGCGCCACCGAAGAACTCAAAGTCGCACGGGATTACGAGCAAGTGCGGCGCATTTTGACCGCGGCTTTCGGCAGCAACGACTTTGATAGCTTCGAACTGCGTCTTGAGCTATTGCCCGGAGAACCGGTTCCCATCGACGCCAGCGAACAATCTGGGCCGCGGCGCAGCGGACTCTCCTTCCGCTGGCAGAAACCTGGACTTCAGAAAGCGCTCGACCACTCCGCCGTCTGGACCATCGCTCTCGACCTCATCACTTCCGCCAACTGCCGGCGCGGCGTGCTGATGGTGCACCGCATGTACTCTCCGCGCGACTTGCAACTCGATATCAACCTGCTCACTGCCGCGTTCCCCACTACGCTCGCCGACGCCCTCGATCGCACCCTCTCCCAGTCCGCACATGTGGTCACACTGCCAGAACAAGATGCCCCGCTCATCGAAGCCCAGGCGGGATAAGGGCAGGTTTCAGAGTTTCAATGAAGTGGAGTCAAGGCTTCCTCGCTTTGCCTTGAAACCTTGCACCTTTGAAACCTTGAGGCAGTGCTCGGCCGCGGCGGAAATTATCGAGCGGGATTCGTCACCGGAGGGTCGAAGAAAAACCAATCGCGTGCCCCTTTGGGATGGGCACGCCTCCGAGCGCATCGCACAAATTATCGTGCGGGCCTCGGCTACATAGGCCTCGGGCTCGGAGAGAAGAGAGCTACAGGGGAGAGCGTTTTCAGCTACAGCTTCGCGCTGGCGTATGAGTTGATTTCGCAGTTCAAGCAAACTTCTTCAAAAGCAGGTGCGGTCCATTCCATGATTTCCCCCAGTAATCGTTCGCACTTGCCGCGAACGTTCTGTAAGCATAGCCGACCAACGAGTTGAAATCAATACCGTCATCCAAGAATAAAGTCTCCAAACCCGGGCCCGGCAATGCCTTTGAGATGACGGGATTAGACATAGGGTTGCAAGTTTCTGCACATTTTTCCACCCCGCAGATGGTTCCAACCTTCTTTTCCACACGTGGAACCAGTTCCGTCACTTTTTCCCCTTTCGCTATCTGTTTACCTTCATCTGCACCGTGAGAGAAGCGAGGAATCAGCAATCATGTTTGGCAAGACTTTGTATGGCACGACTTTTAAGGACGTTAGCTTTGTCCCTCTGCAGTCCGCCACATTCTGTGTCCAGTGTGAACTGATCAGCGCCAACAGCAAGCCCTATTGTCTGGCTTGCGGAAGCCACGCCTTAGTCGGCCTCTCGCGCGTGCTCGGGGGGTCGCTCCTGCACCAGCAGTCCGCGCACCTCATCACCGATACGGAACTCGATAGCCTCGTCCGCGACCTGCTCCGCACTGTGCCCGACCCCGAACTTCTCGGTATCGTCGATCATTCCCGCATGCCGTCGCTCGCGCAGCGCAGCCAGTTGCGTGTGGCCAATGCCGCGCATCCGGCCTCCGGATTCCGCGCCGTCACACCCGGCGAAGAAATCGAGATCCATCCCGCCGAACTCGACCTCGAGCCCGCCATCAGCGCCATCACCGAGCGCGCCCAGCATTTGACCGGAGCCACCGGAGCCGCTATCGCCCTTCGCACCGGCGACGAAATCGTGTGCCGCGCCCGCGCTGGACGCACCGCCCCCGATCTCGGAGTCCGCCTTCAGACCGATGCCGGCATCTCCGCCGAAGCCGTACGCTCCGGCGAGATCATGTTGTGCCACGACGCCGAGCGCAATCCTCGCGTCGATCTTGCCAGCTGCCGCCGCCTCGGAGTCCGCTCCATTCTCGTCTCTCCCCTGCGCCACTTCCGCCGCACTTTAGGAGTCTTCGAAGTTCTGTCGTCGTCTCCCGGAGCCTTCGACGAGCGCGACGTCGCCACCATGCAGCTTCTCTCTGGAATGATGGTCGCCGCCATCTCGCGCATCTCCAGCCTTCACCAGGCCAGGATCCTTCGTCGCGCAAGCTAGAAACTTAGAATGTTTCGGTCATAGCGCTCTGCGATCGAAGCAGAACCCAGCCGCGAAGCGGCGAAAGAATGGGTTGGCGCATTTCCAGTCCCATACCAACGGTGTCATCCTGAGCGCAGCCGCTCTTCAGGCGGAGCGAAGAGCCTGCCCTGAGCGAAGCGCGAGGGGATCTCCTTCTCATCTGGCCTCGCGCGTAAGCCAAAAATGCACCGCTGCACACAGACTGGGTCGCTACGCTGAACCCAAATCAATACGCCCAATAAGGCCCCGTTCCTCCCGGCGTGCTCTTTCCTTCAATCGCCGTAAACACATTGCGTCCGTAGAAAAACGGCAACCCCCAATCAAACGCATTCATCCCTGGCCCGCCGAGATCCTCAAAGACGGAGTCATTCTGCGTGAATAAACTCAGTGCATTTCCCACGCTGAAATTTACCGTCCCGCTTGCACCATTCGCGCCTGAATTTGTGGCCGACAAATTGTCCGTGCTCGCCGGACAATAAAAACCATTCGCCCCGGTGCCGCAATCCGGGATACCGCTCGTACTGCTATCCAGGAAAAAATACCCATTCGATCCGCTGTCCAGAAAACTCTGTGAATACGCCTGTCCTTTGTAATTCGTCGTGATGTTTCCAAATTGATCCACGGTATAAACCGTCGCTCCGCCCATCGAATTGTTCGATTGCGTCCCAATGCCAAACACCAGAGATCCGCTCAGGCTCACCTCCGCCCCGCTCACCGCGGGCAGTTCAATAATGACGCCGTTGTTATCGCTGGCAAACATCGCCACCGGATTTTGCACCTGCTGCCCCAAAGCTTCCGCAGTGACTTGGCATCCTGATGAAGGACATGCGTAGTACAGCCCTGGGTTCGCCGCCCCGCTCTGCGCACACGCTGGTCCGCAATCTTGCGCAAACAGTCCGACACCCAGCAGTCCGTTCGCTCCTAGAGTATCCAGCGTGTCCATCCCCTGCACGCCAAAACTCTTGCAGCCGTTCGGAACGGCGAACGTCGCTTCGCTGATCACTTGTATCGGAACCGCGCTCGCCTTCTCGCCTGCAATCTGAATGTCCGCACTCTGCACCGGTCCCCACGTAAATCCACTTAAGAAAGGAAGGCACTCTGCGATCGGCTGGCCACCCGTCCCATTCTGTTGCGTCAGCGAAATCGTCAACGCCGAACCCAGAATCCGAAGCCCCGTTGAACCCGTGTCCACCAGTACATTGGGAATGGTCTGGCAGGTCGACCTGGCCGGGACGCATACCGTCACGCTGACGAAAAGCCCATTCGCGTAGTTCCCCAGCGGCCCGCCGTTGACAGCTACTGCCGCCACGTTTTGCCCAGACGATGGAGTCACAACCGTGTTGGATTTTGCCGAACTTCCGCCACCGCATCCCACGGCCAACATGGCAAGACCACACATTCCGAGGATTAGAAAGACGCGTGCCCGGTTCATCGGATGTCCTCAGCTTTCACTCCCTGTGGCATCATCTCCGGCACAAACGCGTGCCCCGCAAACGCTCGCGGATGCCCCGTCGTCTGCACCACGAGTCCAGGCAGTTCGACACGAATCGGTCTGCGCCCAACGCGCCCGCCGTTTTGCGCCTGCATCGCCCGCTCGTATTCGTCGAAGTGGCTCCCCAGAAGCCGCCGCATGTCCGGGAGCCATGGCCCTTGCCACGCCACCGCAAACACTGTTCCCGCTGGCGACACATATTCTCGAACCACGCTCCCGTTCGGCGAGCGAAGTTCATGCACCACGTGGGTCGCGGCTTGAATGGTCTTCAGGCTCGCCTGCATATGAACCTGATCCGACTGCACCGACGCCACGTTTTCCCCCAGCGCCGCGAACAGGCGGCCTGGAACTGCCATCGTCAAAGCAAGCAACACCAAGCCGAAAAGACAACTCCTCCCGGCTCGGGTCAGCCCAAAGTTGGTTTCTTTCACTGGATTTCCCCTACGCTCGCATCGCCAGAGTTGCTGCCAGAGTAGCTGTTAGTGCATAAGAATCCGGAAAAGCGCCCCAAGGTTGCCGTCTCCCCCGTCCACTCAGGTGTTTACCTGATCCCAAGGGTTCCGGACGGCCCAATCGCCTTAACCGCCCCCCCTCCTGAGGGTGGCCGGCCTGGGCGGCACCAATCATTAAAAATTTGCTTTGAGTTACTGCTTTCTTTTCCTCAAACCCGCGCTAATATATGGTGCAACAAGACTTCGGGCCCTACCCCATGGCTGCCATGAATTCGGTGTTCCGATCAGCCCTTTCCAACCGGCGCCGACGTGTTCGGCACAAGATACAGACGCCCGCCTATGCCAGCTTCACTGCTGAATCCAAAGGCGCGATGCTCGATCTCCACGAGATTCTCGACATCAGTGAAGACGGCGCTGCCATTCAATGCCAAGGTCCGCTTGAAGTCGATCGCGAAGTGAATCTCTGTCTCGATCTCGCCGAATCCGCAGGACAGATTTACACCACCGGTCGCGTGATCTGGTCGCAGCCTTCGGGACGCTCGGGCTTGCGTTTTTCTGATCTGCCTCCCGTCTCTTTATTCCGCCTGCGCGAGTGGCTCTTCCTCAATGCGATGGCCGGAGTCGCCAACTCCGAGACTGCGATCAGCGCTCCGTTCAGTTTGAATGATGCGCCGAATCGTCCGAACTATACCGACACGCTCGCTGCCGTGACTGCTGTACAACGCCAGGCGGAAGCGCTCGGCGCCGATCTCGCCGCAGCGTTGCAATTGATTGCAGGACACGCTCAGACTCTGGTTCGCGCCTCCGGTGCCGCCATTGCCCTTGCCACCGACAATCCGGATGTGATGGTCTGCCGCGCCTGTGCCGGTCCTGACGCTCCGCCCGTGGGAGTGAACTTGCAGGTCGGATCGGGTTTCTCGGGAGAGTGCGTAAAGACTGGACGTTTACTGCGCTGCGACGACGCCGAACTCGACGCTCGCGTCGATCGCGAAAGTTGCCGCGCTCTTGGCATTCGCTCCATCCTTGCGGCGCCGGTGCGCACCGCCGAAAAATCCATTGGCCTGCTCGAAGTTTTTTCTCGTGAGCCCGACTCCTTTACCGAGAACGATTCGCGCGTGTTGCAGCGTCTCGCGGAAACCATTCTCGCCGCCGTTGATCGCGCCGCGAAAGCCGAGAATCTCCCCCCTCCCAGCACCCCTGCCCCGGTTTCATTTCCACCCGCACCCGGTAGCGTCCTGTTTGCTTCCGCGCCGGGGGAAGAAAAGAAAATGGAAAGTTCGGACGAGAAACTCTCGGGCGGCATCAGCCTGCCGCGCTCGCACTTGATTATTCTGGTCAGCGCGGCTGCGGTCATCTTTATGGTGCTCGGCTACAGCATGGCCCCACTGATCCAAAGCAAACTCCAAGAGCGCGGACGCACCCACCTTCAAACCGTGCTCGCCTCGAATCAACCTCCGAAATCTGAGACTTCTTCTGCCACTCCCTCTGCCAACTCTCCGCTTGAAACCGTTACCTTCGATCAACTCCAGCAGATGGCCCAGAAGGGCGATCCCGCCGCTGAAAATGCTTTGGGTCTCCGCTACGCCGCCGGCCAAGGCGTAAAGCTCGACGAGAAAGAAGCGGTTCGTTGGTTCACGAAAGCCGCGGAGCAGGGCAACGTTGCCGCTCAATCCAAGTTGGGATTCCTTTACTGGAGCGGTCGCGGTGTTCCTAAAGATATCAGCGAAGCCTACCTGTGGACCGTCGTTGCCTCTCTAGACGCCAGCAACGTAAAGGATCCCGCGGTCTTGCTCTCCCGGGATCTCGCGCCTGTTCTACGGAATCAACTCACGCGCGCTCAAGCCACGATCATTGAACAGCAAGCCACCCTCTGGCTCCAAAAGCATGACCCCAATACCAAGCCTCCCGCTGGCCGACAAAAAGAAAACAAAAAAAGTTGAGAATGCTTCAAGTCAATGGTCTGAGGTCTGAGGTCTGACGCCCGAGCCCGAAAGCCGGAAGCCGCAATCCGGACGCCGGAGCTAAAATAACAGCAGCACCATGCCCACCCTCCGCACCATCCTCGACGAACGCGTCCGCGAGGCCGACGCATCTCTCTACGAGAAACTCGACAACAATCGCGTCCGCTGTTTTTCCTGTGGACACTGCTGTCCCATCCCCGACGGCCAGCCCGGAGTCTGCAAAGTCCGCTATAACCGCGGCGGCACACTCTATGTTCCTTGGGGATACACCGCCGGAATGCAATGCGATCCGATCGAGAAGAAACCTTTTTTCCACGCGCATCCCGGTGCACTCGCCTACAGCTTCGGCATGCTCGGCTGCGATCTGCACTGCGGATACTGTCAGAATTGGGTAACGTCGCAGGCTCTACGCGATCCGAATGCAGTCTCCCCGCCACTCACCGCGATGCCTGAAATGTTGGTCCGCGACGCGCTCGATCAAGGCGCAAAAGTTTTAGTCAGCACCTACAACGAGCCGCTGATCACCAGCGAATGGGCCGTCGCCGTTTTCAAAGAAGCCCGCGCCGCCGGCCTGCTCACCGGATTCGTCTCCAACGGCAACGGCACTCCGCAAGTCCTCGAATACTTGCGTCCTCATCTCGATCTCTACAAAGTCGACCTCAAGAGTTTCGACGACCGCCACTACCACGAACTCGGCGGCCGCATCGCTCCCATCCTCGAGAGCATCCGCCGCATTTACGAGATGGGACTCTGGCTCGAAATCGTCACCCTGCTCATTCCCAACTTCAACGACTCTCCCGACGAACTACGCCGCCTCACAGAGTTTCTCGCCGGAATCTCGCCCGACATTCCGTGGCACGTCACCGCCTTCCACCTCGACTACAAAATGCAAGGCGAAGAGCAGCGCGACACGACGGTTGAAGACCTGCTGCGCGCCGCCGAAATCGGCCGCGAAGCCGGACTCCGTTACATCTACGCCGGCAATCTTCCCGGCATGGTCGGCCCATGGGAAGACACACTCTGTCCGCAATGCCGTGAGACCGTGATCCGCCGCTACGGCTATCACATCGCCGACTATCGCCTCACTCCCGAGGGCCGCTGCCCCGCCTGCGCCCACCAAATTCCCGGACGCTGGTCCACTCAATTCGACGGCCAGATCACCTCCCGCCCTTTCCTCCCGCACAAACGCTCCCGTTTATTTACAATCACAGGTCGTTGACTCGATTCCCGGGTGGCCCATCCTAGTCGCTCCTTTTGCGACTAGGATGGGATTCCCAACAGTTGACGTCGAATCACCTAGCTCATGCGGAAGAACTCAATCCTATTCTTGCTCGGCGCATCACTCCTCACCTCCTGCTCTCCACGCAACTACCTCACGCGCCGCCTCGCCACCGACCTGATCTCCGCCTCCGACGCCTTCAAGACCCCGCAGCACTACGTCCTGCAAACCGGAGTCATCTCCAGTAAGGACTACACTTCGCCCGAATACCTCGTCCTGCAGCATCACGGTTGGATCTCCGCCGCCACCGCTCCTTGCTCCCCGGGTCTCAGTCCGGCTCCGTGCTGGGACGTTCTCCTCACTCCCTCCGGCGTGGAGACAGTTCAGTCCGTCATTCCCGCCGATGAAACCGGCAAGCCGACTCTCAACATTCCCGTCGCTCGCCGCGAACTCGTCGCCGTCACTGGCGTCAGCAAGCAAGCCAACGGAGCCGATGTTGACTTCACGTGGAAATGGACTCCGCTCAACGAAATCGGCGCCGCCCTCTACTCCGGCGACGTGCATTACAAATCCACTGTCGCATTCCGCGAATACGACGACGGCTGGCGCATCGTGCTGAGCGCTCCTCACATACCGCAGACGCTCGACGAAGCACTCAAAAACGCCGAGCCCTCCCCGTGACCACCTCCGCGCGACCAGCCGCGTCCGCGTGGCTCGCCACCGCTGCATCATGGCTGACTCCGCAGCGAATTCGCGCCCACGCCATCCTTCTCGCTCTCTGCCTCTGGGGAGTCTGTGCCGTCGACTTCGCCACGCCCGGCCTGTTCGACCGCGCCCTCAATATCAAGTTTCAGGATTTCCTGCCGTTCTACGTTTCCGCCCAACTGATCGACCACGGCCGCGCCACCGAACTCTACGATCAAAATACTTCCGCCGATGCCATGCAGCAGATCATTCACCATCCCCCTGGTCTCACCTACCTCTACGGACCGCAAGTCGCCCTCTGTTTCGTTCCCTTGGCGCAACTCTCATTTCCCACCGCAGCACGAATCTGGGCCACGCTCAGCCTGCTGATATTCTTCGCCTGCACCTACCTGCTCTGGCGCGCGTGCCCCACCTTGCACCGATACCGCGCAACCGTATTCTTCTCCGCGCTCGCGTTTCCGCCGCTCTATCATGTCTTCGTTCGGGGACAAATCTCAGCTCCAGTCCTCGCCTGCTTCACCGCGGCCTTTCTCGCCTTCCGCGCAAATCATCCGTGGCTCGCTGGAGTCGCCCTCGGCTTCCTGGTCTTCAAGCCGCAGTTCCTGGTCGCGATCCCATTCATCCTCTTGCTCTCCGGTGCCTGGCGCGTATTCACCGGACTCGCTCTCTCCGCGCTCGCCCAACTCACTCTCGCGCGAATCTGCTTCGGCTCCACAATAATGCTGACTTACTTCGACACCCTCCTGCACTCTTCGCGCTGGATCTCCACCGCCGAGCCCGGCAGCTTGGCCCCCATTCAAATGCACTCCCTCCGCTCGTTCTGGACTCTACTCGTCCCGTGGCCCGAACTCTCCGGCCCGCTGTACATCCTGAGTTCCGTCGTCGTGATCGCCCTCGCCACCGCCACGTGGAAATCTTCCCATCCCCTCGCCCTGCGTTTCTCCGCGCTAGTTCTCGTTGCGGTTCTGGTCAACCCGCATCTCTTCGTCTACGACTTGCTCGTTCTCGCTCCGGTCGTGATGCTCCTCGCCAACTGGGCCCTCACCCACCTCGACCGCGCCGCATCCCGCACACTCGGGTTGCTTCTCTATCTCGTATTCATCTCATCGCTACTCGGCCCGCTCTCCCGCTGGACGCACCTCCAACTCTCCGTCCCGCTCTTCATCGCGTTACTGTGGCTGCTCTGGAAAATTTCAATCACTACCACAACTTGGCAAACGCTTCCGCTCTCCGAATGAAGCACTCCGACTGACGCTCTCCAAATAACACTCGATTGTTGTACCCCGCACTGCAACCCGCGGTCACAAACTTGATTCACCCCAACGCCGCGATGTATAACGCTTCTTCCCACCGGGAACCCTATGCGAATCCAAAAAACTGCTGTCGCCGTAGTGATCCTCTGCAGTTGTGCGCTCGCCGTCCTTGCCCAGAACGCCCAAACGACCAAGCCCAAACTCACCCTCGACGAATTTTTCAATTCCGTCAGCTTCTCCGGCCTCGAGATTTCTCCCGACGGCAACTCCGTCGTCTTCGGCACCGAGCGCGCCGACTGGGACCAGAACATCTTCCGCGGCGATCTCTGGCTCTACCGCGACGACAGCAAAGCCCTCATCCAACTCACGCAGTCCGGCCACGACTCCGAACCCAAGTGGTCGCCCAACGGACGCTGGATCGCCTTCGTCTCCGAGCGCAAGACTTCCACCGACAAAGGCGGTGATGACTCCGACTCGAAAGACGACGCCTCCAGCCAGCTCTACCTCATCTCCCCCAACGGCGGCGAGGCCTTCCCATCACGGCAAGCAGAGGAAGACGTTCACACATTCTCCTGGTCCACCGATTCGCAAACAATTTATTTCGCCACCCGCCAGCCCTGGACCAAGCAGCAGAAAGACGACTACAAGAAATCCTGGAAAGACGTCGTGCAATATCGCACCGCCGAACGCGGCGACACAATCTTCGCGCTCGACGTCGCCGCCGCCCTGGCCCGCCACGCCGCCGCACCCGCCAAAATCGACAACGACGAAAAAGAAAAAGATAAAGCCCCCGACCTCACTCCCGGCACTCGCCCCATCGCCACCACGCCTCTCCGCGTGGACACGCTGATCACCTCCCCCGACGGACTCAAGCTCGCCTTCCTCAGCAACGCCATCAACCAGCGCCAGGAAAAATACGAAGACATCGAAATCTACACCGTGGACTTGCCCGTTTCTGCCGGCAGTAACGAAAACGCCCCGCTCGTCACGCCCCACCGCGTCACCACCAACCAGGCCGCCGAAGGCCGCCCCCGCTGGGCCGCCGATAGCCACCACATCTTCTTCACCGTCGAAGTCGGAGATGTCACCGGCCCCTACCGCGACCTGCAGCCGCACCTCTACTGGGTTGATACACAGGATGGAAAAATCGAGCAGTGGGCCAAAAACTTCATTGGCCCCGTCGAACACTACGCTGTCGCCGGAGAAAAAATCCTCGCCTCTGCCCGCATCGGCACTGAGGTCCAGCTCTACTCCACCACCAAGCCCTCCGAGTCTCTGCACCCTCTCACCGCATCCCCTGGAACCTACGCCACCATTGCCGCAGCCGCGCACTCTCCCAAAATCGCTTTCCTCTATTCGAACCTCGGCAAGCCCGAGGAAGTTTATCTAGCCGACAGCGCCACGACTCTCGATCAGGCCCGCCCCATCACGTCCTTCAACAAGAAACTCGCCGAGTCCGATCTCCCGCAAGGCAAGCCCTACACCTGGAAAGCCGACGACGGCACCGCCGTCGAAGGCATGCTGATTTATCCTCCCGGCAAATTCGAAGCCAGGCATCTCCCCATGTTCACCCTCATTCACGGAGGCCCCGCCGACGCCGACGGCAACAACTTCAGCGCCGACTGGTACAACTGGGCTTCGCTCGCCGCCACCAACGGATGGCTCGTCTTCCGTCCCAACTACCGCGGCTCCACCGGATACGGCGACAAGTTCCTCGCCCAGATCGTTCCGGTCATCGTCTCGCGCCCCGGCAAAGACATTCTCGAGGGCGTTGACGCGCTCGTGAAAGACAGCATCGCCGATCCCGACCGCCTCACCATCGGCGGCTACAGCTACGGTGGATACATGACCAACTGGCTCATCACCCAAACCACGCGCTTCAAAGCCGCCGTCACCGGAGCCGGAGCCGTCGAGCACATTGGCAACTGGGGCAATGACGACACCACTTATGACGACGCCTACTTCCTCGGCGGACGACCGTGGGAAGCCCCGCAGCGTTATCACGACGAAGCCGCCATCTTCCAGATCGACAAAGTAAAGACGCCCACCCACATGGTCGCCGGCGGATCCGACATCCGCGTCGCCGTCCTCGAAGATTATTTGTTAGAGCACGCCCTCTACTCGCTCGGCATCCCCAACAAGTTGCTAATCTTCCCCGGCGAAGGCCACGGCCTGGGCAAGAATCCCTGGCACGGCAAAATCAAAGTAAGGGAAGAGTTGAAGTGGCTCCAAAAATACGGCGGCGTGCCAGCTAATTAGGGCTCCAAGGCTCTGGACGGCGTCATCCCGAAGCCCCGCGCTTTCACCAGCGGGGCGAGGGATCTCCCGTGCTTCCGACGCCCGGTCGATATTCGCGTGCCGCTCTCGCCTCGCAAATGTAGGGGACAGCCGCCCCCGGCTGTCCAGCGTCCCAAAAGTATCGGTCCGCAGCCCTGTCATTCCGAACCGGCTCAGTAGCCTTCCTTCCACAAATTTTTTCCACAGCCCTCCACAAAAAGAAATCCCTCCCGTGTGACATCCAACCTTGACCGAGAATTTCGAAAAGCGCACCCTTGACCTATGCTCGCAGCCTCTCCCAACCGATTCTCAACCCCCAACCCCGGCACCCCAACCTCCGAAGCTAACTCCTTATTTCGCAAGATTTTACATGTAAGTCCTTGCGAATCAAGATTTTGCCAAGCCCCATCACACCCCGTCCCTGCTAAACCCCTTAAAACCAATATTTTAGCTCCCACCCCCAGAAAAATTTCGTTCGTGCTCCGACCTGCTAACTCCTGATTCCACAATATTTTAGCGATAAAATCCTTAGAATCAATATTTTACGAGTTAAAGGCCCTATCAAAACTGGCTAACTCGTTTAGAAACAATATTTTAGAGCGAAGGTTACGAAAAAACTGGAAACGGGTCTTCGCTCAGGACTCGGGACTCGCGACTCGGGACTTGAACCTCAAGCATCCGACCTTAGCCCCAGCCGCTCCTGCAAGTGCTTGCGGTAGCGGCGGCTCATGCGCAGGCGCGCGCCGTTGTCGAGTAGGATGTCGTACTCCCCGTCTTCGCTGAGCTTCAGCCCGCGGACGCGCTCCAGGTTCACGATGCTCGACCGGTGCACCCGGCAAAACAGGTTCGGATCGAGGTCTTCCTCCAGGTCCGACATGCTGCGCCGTAGCAGATGGCTCTTCGTCCCGACGTGCAGGCAGGCATAGTAGTCGGCCGCCTCGATCCAATCGATCTCGGTGACCTTGATGAAGCAGACCTCTCCAGCGCTCTTGATGACGACGCGCTCGAGTCTTCGCGCGCGAGCCTCCCGGGAGCCGGAAGCCGGAAGCCCGAAGCCGTTCCCACTCCGATCCAGCCGGATTCTCTGCTTCGCCCGCCCCAGCGCCAGTTCGAAGCGCGCGTTGTCGAAGGGCTTCAGCAGGTAGTCGAGCGCTCCGGCGGCGAAGGCGCGCAGCGCGTACTGGTCGTACGCGGTGACGAAGACGATGGCGGCGGGCAGGTCACCGCCTAGCAATTCGAGGACGTCGAAGCCGTCACACTCCGGCATCTGCACGTCGAGAAAGAGCAAGTCCGGCTTGGCCACGCGGATCTCGCCCAGCGCCTCTTGCCCCGAGCCGCATTCGCCGACGCTGCCAATGTCCGGATCGTTGCGCAGCAGCACGGCGATGTTGGTGCGAGCCAGCGGCTCATCGTCAACAATCAGCACACGAATCTTTGCGGGATGCTCTTTTGCAGGATGTTCTTCCGGCGGCACGCGTCACTTCCTGATTTCGCCCGGCGACGCAACGAAGGGCACCGAGACCGACGCTTCCACGCCCGAGGGCTTGTGATTGTGCAGGCTCAGGTCGAAGCCGTCGCCGTAAAGGCTCTGCAGCCGCGTGCGCACGTTCAAGATGCCGATGCCCGGCGAACTCGCCTCTCCCACCGCCGGCAGGCTCGGGCCGTCGTTGTAGACGCGCAGCGTCAGCGTTCCGTTGGAGCGCGACGCCGCGATCCGAATCGCCCCTCCGTGCGCGCGCTTGGCGATGCCATGCTTGATCGCGTTCTCCACCATCGGCTGCAAGATCAGGCTGGGAATCTGCGCCGAGAGAAGTTCCGCCGGAACATCCACGCTGAACTGCAGGCGCTCGGCAAAGCGCACCTTCTGAATGTCGAGATACTTCTGCGTGAACTCGAGCTCTTCGCCGAGCGGAACCTGCTGACGGTCGGAGTCCGCGACCACGCGCCGCAGAAAGTCGCTGAGCCCCACGATCATGCTGACCGCCGCGTCGTTGCGCCTTTCGCGCACCAGTCCCGCGATGGCGTTGAGCGTGTTGAACAGGAAGTGCGGCTCGATCTGCCGGCGCAGCGCGTTGAGTTGCGACTTCGACAGCTGTTCGTTGAGACGCGCCGTCTCGGCTTGTTGCAGCGCCAGCTTTTCCTGCGAGTCGAGCACGTGTCCGACGAGCAGAATCAGGCCGTAAAGAATGAGATGCGAGAGCATCCCGCCAGAAAACTTGTGCATCCACGACTGCAGAAATGGCTCGGGCCCAGGCATGAGCGCCCACGGATTCAGCCACACCTCCCAGAGCGCCATCCATCCCGTATAGGCCAAACCAATCGCGACGCACGCCGCGAGATGCGCAACCCATGTGGAAGCGCGTCTCCATTGTGCCGCGGGATAGCGGCGGCCGAGGCGTAGCACGAGCGGTGTCGCCAGCATCCACGGCAGCCAGGAAAGGAACAGCGTGAAGAACAGGCGCACCCAGTAGTGGTGCATGCCTTCGGCGCGCATGACGAATACAGTCTGCGAAGCGTCGAACAATCCAATGCCGCACCAGATGGCTGCAATCCACAACCATCGCGACGGCTCGAAACGTTGGCGGGGCACGTCCATAAACAGAATCGTATCTTAGGATGCGGCGAAACGCTCAACAATGCAGCCAAACACCCGAACTGTGCAGCGGGCAGTCTGGCTGACGTTCACGAAAAGGATCATACTCCCGGGCATGATGAACAAGACAACTCTCCTGCTTGCTGCGATCGTTCTGTTGTCCTCAGCCGCTCTGCTCAAGTCCGCGCCCAAGCCGCCTGCATCGGGCCCGGAATACACCGCGGATGATCAGATGAAGCTCCCGGAGAACTATCGCCAGTGGACGTACCTGACCACCGGCTTCGATATGAGTTACAGCCCCAACGCGATGAATATGGACCATCACATGTTCGACAACGTCTTCGCTGAGCCTGAGGCGTACAAGTCGTTTGTGCAGACAGGCACGTGGCCCGACAAGACGGTGCTCATCCTCGAGGGGCGCATGGCGCAAGGCAAGGGATCCATCAATCAGAAGGGCAATTATCAGAGCACCGAGGTCATGGGCAGGGAGGCGCACGTGAAGGACGAAGCGCGCTTTCCGGGGAAGTGGGCGTTCTTTATCTTTGGCGACGGCAAGACCGCCAAGATGGTTCCCACCAATATGGAGTGCTACACCTGCCACCAGCAACATGCGGCCGTGGACACGACGTTCGTTCAGTTCTATCCGACCCTGCTGCCGATCGCGCAAAGCAAGGGCACGCTCAGCGCGGGATACCTGAAGGAAGGCGCGAACCTGCCGCAGAAGTAGCGAGGGGTGGAAGATCCTGTTCAAATTTGACACATAATACGTGTACACGTATACTGTGTTAATGAATGTCACCCTCTCGATCGACGACCAGCTCGTAGCTCGAGCCCGGAAAAAGGCGGAGGCCCTCGGCAAAAGTCTAAACCAGCTTGTCCGCGACTATCTGCAGACGGTCGCTGGGGGCGACGACCCCGAGCGCAGCATCGCCGAGTTCAATCGCCTCTCCGGCAAAGGCCACTCCCGCGGCTGGCGCTTCAATCGCGACGAAATTCACGAGCGAAAGTAATGCCCGCTCGCACATTCTTTGACACCAACATTCTTATCTACGCGGACGACCAGGCCACGCCTGCGAAACGGCGCCGCGCCCTCAAACTTGTGGCCGAGCATCGCCTGTCCAGAACAGGAGTCGTGTCGCTGCAGGTGCTGCAAGAGTACTTCGTCACGGTGACGCGAAAACTGGGAGTGGACGCCGCCATTGCCCGCCGCAAAGTCGAACTTATCGCTGAGTTTGACGTAGCCTCACCTGACGTCCTCGACATTCTTGCCGCGATCGACCTGCACCGCCTTCACGGCATCAGATTCTGGGACGCGCTCATCGTCCGTTCCGCCAAACAATCCGGCTGCGGGGTACTGCTTTCAGAAGACATGCAGAACGCACGCGAGATCGATGGAGTTGAGATCGTGAACCCATTCCTCTGACGGCGAGCGTGAATTGCAGATCTTCACCCTGTGCCGGGTGGCCGGCAATATGAGGGCGAAGATGGAAGATCGCCCACCGGGGGTTCCGTGATATCGGACTCACTTCGGGTGCGAAGTGCTGAAGGCGAACTCACTTGCGAGAAGTTGACCCTGGTCGCTGTCAAGCGGCAACAACTCGATTTTCGGGATCATAATCTCCCGCAACCATGTGTTCTTCACGGTGAAGTAATAGGACTGTCCAGCCTCGGCGGTGAAGTGAGCGGCTGCCGACTGCGGGGTCGTGCGTAGCACCCGCCAACCCTGCCAGCTTGCGCAGATGTGATGCTCGCCGGGTTCGACGGAAACATAAAAGTACGAATTGCCATGGTTCGCACCGATCCATGTTCCGTCGAGTCCGATGCGTGTGGTGGGATTCGGGACCGCTTGAAACTCGGTGTCATCTTCCACGAAATAGATGACGGCTTTTCCGGGCTCGGGCGGGGCGGAGGGGTGCTGCGACTTATCTTTCTTGATTTCAAACCTTGTGTCGGTTGTGCCGCAACCGGGGGCGGCGGCGGTGGTAGTAGTGTTCTGGGCCAGGGCAGTAGCCGCAAGCAGAAACAGGAGTGAGATAGTTGCTTTCATGGTGCTGCCTCCGAAGTGGGATGAGACAGGGGCCGAAGTGCAATTTAACCACTTACCTTGATGCTGGCGAAAGGGGCGTCGTTGCCCGTGTTGGAGGAAGGCGAGGCCACCGCATGGACACGGAGATTCAATCTCGGCAGTATCCATCGCACCGCACCCACTGATCGGTACCAACAATCTTGTCAATGTCGTGCGCGGCCTGAACGAACTGATCTTGCATTCCGGACTTCGCTCCCGTGCAGCCTCCATCGCTGACGACCGTTTTGGTTCTGCCGTCGAACGAGACAGCAACGGCAACGCCGGGTGTATCGAAGCACCAACTGAAGGCCCGATCCTCGAGCGCAAAGAAGTGCGACTGATCGAGGCGCTGCAAGACTTGGGTAAGCTGTTCGGAGTTGAGCGTGGCTGTCTGGCTGCCTCTGACTCTTACGTTTCTCTCGCCAATATATTTCACCTTGCCGTCACCTTGAATTGTGTTTGTGTAGGACGGGCGCGGGCCTCGCGACAGTTTGATCACAACTGATTTCAGATCCTTGGGCCGCAGCAAGGGCCGACTGCTCGTGGGATGCCAAATGGCGACCAGTGCCGCAAGGCCTAACACGGCCGGAAGCAGCGTCCAGATTCCGACATGGCTTTCGGCTGTAGGCCCCAAGTCAGCCCCGGGTCCGGGCCATACGTAGAGAAGAAAGGCAGCGCCGGCGGAAGGAAGGAGCCACAGAGCGGAGTGGATGGGGTACAGTGCGAGCGATCCGCGAAGGTAAATCAGTACATTCGGAAGAAGGATAAGGCTCCAAAATGCAAAATGCAGAAGAGACAACAACACTGAGGCGGAGACGAAAATTGTGCGCCAGCGGCTCAGCTTGAAAGTTAACAGCAGGAGTACGAGGAAGCACAGGAGTTCACCTGCCGTCGCGACGGGAAAGGCCCATCCCGATGCGGACGATTCGGGGTCCATGCCAGTGGGCCAAGTCCGGGTAAGCGTCAGTACTACCAGACAACAGGCCGGCGTGGCGAAGAGAGCGACCGCCCTGGCGAGGCGGCAAAAAGCTGCGGGATATCGAGAACTAAGAGCGCAGAATCTGACGAGCAGAAAAACCAGAGCGGCCGCGGAGCAGATGCTCACGACAAAAACCAGCTCGATCGCAGTCCGGTTAAACAGGATGGAGTCTACGCGAGCAACCGTGTTGGTGGTGACGGGCGCGCGGATTCCGAGGTGGAGGATGTCACTAACCCGCACGGCGGCGCGCAGAAAGTAGTAGCCAGAATCATTTTGCGGCGTCCACGGAGTCATGCTCCGCGAGACATAGAGTGACAAGGCGTAAGCCACAGCGCAGGCAACGTTGACGGAGAAGAACAGGTCGTGCAGCCGGAGAAGAAGGTTGGCTCGTTTCAAGCGGAAACTGCTGCCTGTGTTTTCATCCATTCTGACGAGGAAGCGCGCCTACATTCTTAGACACTGTCGCCGGGATGAAGTTCCCGGTCGCTGCCTGCTATTTCGAAGCGACTTTGACGCCGCGCGAAGATGCGGCGTAGCGGGCGATGCCTTTGTACAGGGCTTCGGCGATCTGCTCGCGGTAGCCGTCGCTGCGGAGCTTTTGCTCGTCGGTGGGACTGGAGACGAACGAGACTTCGGCGAGAATTCCTGGCATTGCGCTCTCGGTCAGGACAACGAATCCAGCTTCTTTGATGCCGCGATCACGCAGACCTGGGTTCTGCACGGAGAGCGTTCCGTAGAGCGAGCGCTGCACGCTGGTCGCGAGGCGGCGCGATTGCTCAATGCGTTCGTGCAAGTCGGAGGGCGATAGCGTCGGTGTGGTCGTCTTGGTTGCGGTGGTCGCCTGCGTGTTCACTATCTTTGCGCCAGGTGCTGAGAAGAAATTGGTGTAGTAGGTCTCCACGCCGCGCGCCGAGGGCAGGTCGCTGTAGTTCGCGTGTACTGAGACGAACAAGTCGGCCTGCGCCGTGTTGGCGATGTTGGCGCGATCGTCGAGCGTGATGTAGTTGTCGTCGGGCCGCGTGTAGATGACCTCCGAGCCCAGGCGTGTCTCGAGCAGCTTGCCCAGACGCTGCGCGATTTCGAGCACCAGATCTTTTTCCAGCAAACCGCGACGTCCGACGGTGCCCAGGTCCCATCCTCCGTGGCCCGCATCGACCACGATGCGCATCTTGGGAACGTGGGTGCGCAGTTGCATATCTTCTTTGGTTGGTGGCGGAACGACGATCGCCAACTTGTTCTTCTGCGGTTCCACGGCGTTCGGGAAGAGGCTTACCGCAGCCTTGGGAGTTGTGCCGGCTTTCGTCACCTGAATCACGAGCCGGTAAGGATCGCGCTCCAGGCTGACCTGCGGACGGGAAAGAGTCGCTCCACCTTTGGCTTCGAGGACGACGCGCGTCATGCCGGGCACTGGCTGCGCCATGCGAATACGACTGAGCAGCGTGTCGCCCACGTCGAGGGATTTTCCCTGCAACTCGGCGGCGAGTTGCGTGTCGCGGAGATCGAAATAGACGCGGTCTGGATTGGTCAGGTGGCCCGGTTCATACTGCACCTGATCTTCGAGATCGAGGACCACAGTACTGGTGTCGGCCGACGACCAGTGGCGGATTCCGGTGACGCGGGGAAATTTTGATAACTCTTGTGGAGTGGCTGGTGCACTCAAGGGCGCGTTGACGTCGGCGGTCGAGTCAGGCGCCGTCGTGGCGGCAGGATTTGCGGCCACACTCGTGGTGGTGTCAGCCGTCGCGACGGTTGCGGCAGCATCTGCCGGCTTGGGAGCGGGCTTGTGCATGGTCTCCGTTTTCACCATGACGCTGCCCAATTGAGCCGTCTTCAACTTCCACCACACACCGGCGGCGAACGCCGTCGCGACCACAATGCAAACCAGCAGAACCAGCATGAACGGCCTCTGCCGGGCTTCGGGCGCCGATTGACCGAAAGTGAGGACGGGCTGCGTGGGCGTTTCAACAGCAACTTGCTCTTCAATCTTCTGTTCAACCGCCGGCGCTTTGTCCGGTTCGACCGCGGGCTTGTCGAGAATTGGAGCCGCGGCGGTTGCAACTTTGATCTCCGCCGCGACCGGCTTGGCGATCACCGGCGTTGCCGGAGCGGTTGCCGCAATCACTGGAGCAACGGTCGGCGCAACAGGTTTCGGCGGCACGACCGGCGCTGGAAGTTTTGTTTCTGCCGCAACTGGCTTGGCGATGACTTGTGCGCTCGGAGCCGGCGTGATTGGCTTGGGCGTCTCAACCGGCGCGGGTGAAGGCACCAACAACTTCGTCGCCGCAGCTTCCGCGGACAGAGCGAAACGATCTTCATCTTCGGGCTTGAGCGCGCCGAGCACCAATTCGGCGAGAAGGCTCAAGTTGCGAATGTCGCTGTCGTTGAAGCCGAAGGGCCACGACGAGAATGCTTCGAGCACTCCGATGACACGGCGCCGTCCGCAGAGCGGGACGGCGACCATGGAGCGCGCGCCCAACTTCCGGCATGCCTCGAGGTTCACGCGCGGATCGAGTTCGGTGTCGTCGCAGTTGACGATCTGGGCAGAGTTGAAGCAGGCTCCGGAGAACGCCGAGTCGCGATCGATGCGTGCACCGATGTCAGGCTTCACGGTGCCGGCAGAGGCGCGCAGCACGATCTCATTATTTTCCGCGAGCGCGATGGCGAGGCCGTCGGCGCCGGTGATGGCGATGGCGCGCTCGGCGACGAGTTGGAGCACTTCATCGAGAACGAACTGCTCGTCGTGATCGAACTCCGCGTGCAAGACCCCGGCATCGAATCCGTTGTGGCGCGCGGCCAAGGCTTTTCTACGCCGCACCTGATCATGAAGCGCGGAGAACGCGAGCAGCGCGTGCAGAGCATTCCGCTGCGAAGGTTTTTGTGAGGCAAACTCGTGTGCAGAAAACTCAGCAATCTCCGCGGAAATATCGGCATCCGAGCCACCGCCGCGCGGCCACGCGGGCACACTCACCGTTGTGAGCGAAGCGGTCACTGCAAGGTCCGGTTTCGTGGGAGTCGTCGCCATTCAGACACAGCTCACTTGTAAGTTAACGGGGATTCGCTTCAGTTTCAATTACCTGGGGATGACCCTTTGGCCATGTACTTTAGTAAGCATCTTCCTCTCTTTGCGACTTTCCGAACAGCTTCCGAAGGGGCAGGAACCGCAGTGACGTCGATCGCGTTAGGAGGTGGCTTCAGGGTTCCGAAGAATGCGACCTTGCGGGCTGCAATCGCATCCAAGTAGTTAGGTGTTTCTTCGCCGTGTGCCCATCGCAGGGCTTCTGGCGGAAAATAAGTTCTGCTATAATCGAACAGCTTTCACGCCAAGGAGATACGAATGGCCACCACAACAGTTCCGGAAGTTACCAAGAAAGCCCCGCCCGTCAGCCTCACCGCCAACGCGGTCAACAAGGTGAAGGAGATCATGGGCCAGCAGAATCCCGTTCCCGCCGGTCTGCGCATCGGAGTCGTCGGTGGCGGATGCTCCGGCTTCTCCTACTCGATGCAGTTTGAAAACGGCGCCGGAATGATGGACAAGACTTTCGACATGGACGGCCTCAAGGTGTACGTGGATGCAACCTCGGTGATGTATCTGAACGGCTGCATCGTGGACTACGTCGAGACGCTCGAAGGCGCGGGCTTCAAGTTCGAGAATCCGAACGTGAAGAGCACCTGCGGTTGCGGATCGTCGTTCAGCGTGTAAGCAACGCTCGTCTCAAGGATCGAAAAAATGGACCGGCCTCATCTCACCGATGAGGCCGTATCAATTTTCAGCGCGCCATAACCCACTTTCGACTTGATCCGATCGGGGCATGAACTCCCGGGATGCTAAACTCTTCTCGATCCCCACGTCCCTGACGGAGAAGAATGGATGAACCGCAGCCTCAAGAAGTCTGGGTATTTCTTGCTGAGCTTACTGCTAACTTCATTTCTCGTCGCAAGTCTGTTCGTCTCTTCAGGATTCGCCAAGGGCAAGAAGTACACCGGCGTAGTTGGCGACGCTCTCTGCGGCCTCGATCACTCGATGCCCGTCAGTGCGGTCGAATGCATCCGTCAGTGTATCGGCAAGGGATCGAGATACTCTCTGATTATCGGCGACACGGTGTACGCCCTTGACACCGACGACAAAGTCGCCCTCGATACTCTGGAGAAACAGGCGGGTGCCCGTGTTACGGTGACCGGAACAGACGACGGCAAGATCATTACCGTCACCGCGGTGAAGGCGGCGAAGTAGTTTCCGGGAGATCACTGTTGTTGCGGTGGCGGTGGTGGCTGCGCCGGGCTGAGCCCGTTCGAGTTCGGCTCCATACCCGCGTTCGGATTATTCAACATCCCGGGAATCGGCCCCGAGGGTGTGATGGTATTGATCCCGCTGCCGATTTGCCCGTTCTGATTCTGGATTCCCTGCTGCCCGAAGGCCGTCTGAGTTTGGGGTTGGTAAGGCGTCGTGATCAGGCCACCGCGATCCATGGACGGATCGTAGATGAAATACCACTCGTTATATTTCTTCTTCTTGTTGTATTCGCGAATGGTCGTGTCTTTCTTCGTGCTGGCCACTCCGACGATGGGTGTGTTTCCGCCGGAAAATCCGCTGCTCGAGCTGCCGGGGCTGGCTCCGTTACCGTTTGTGGCGTCGCCGGGCGTGCCTGGCTGTGAGCCTGGTTGCGACGAAGAGCCTTGCGCGCCGGCTTGCGACGGGTCGGTTGCGCCAAGATTATTGGTCGGCTGCGAATTCTGCCCGAACGAGGAATTCGCGTTTGCTCCGAAGGTTGGACCGTTAAAACCCGGCGCCGGCTGGTAGGGGGAAGACTGCCCGAATCCGCCGGGGCTATTCAATCCTCCGGAAGCACCTCCGATGGCGCTCGCGCCCGGAATCGTGCCGCCGCCGATTCCGCCGCCCATCGACATTTGTACTTCGCCGTAGTGCAGCAGTTTGAAGTCCTGGCAAGTCGGCTTGCAGTTCAGGGGATCTTTGTAGTGCTTGCGGAGGAAGCGGATATTTTGCGTGTTGTCCAGATCTTCAAGCTTGATGGGATAGCGTCCAAACTTCTTGAAGTAGGCGCGAATAGCGCGCGAGTACTGCGTTCCGCGATGGACCATTTCCTCTTCGCGATCGCGCTTGATGTCGAAAGAAATGGAAGACACCAGCGTCGCGGCGAAGATAGCCATCAACGCCATCGCCAGCAGCAGCGTGAGCAGAACGTAGCCTTGTTCGGAACGACCGGTTTGGCGTTGCGATAACATATGTGAAGAAGGTTTCAAAGTTTCAAGGTTTCGAAGGTTTCAATGATCTTGAACCGTGCCGATATCGGTAGCTTTGCAGCCTTGAAACTCTGAAACCTTGCGACTTTGAAACCTTGCCTTATCCCGGCGTCAGCGGGATGTTCTGCGGCGGACCGCTGTTGACCACGTCCTGCATCTCGACATAGGTCGGCGTGATGCGGACGATCTTGTAGCGGCGGTTCACGATCTCGCCTTCCCCGGCGACCCAGAGTTCTTCGCCCTGCGAGAGGAATACTTTCTTTGCCTCTCCGGGCTGGCTGGCAAATCCGTAAAACTTCAGCGGAATCGGTGGTGGGGGCGCCGGGATTGGAGTTTGATATCCGACGGCTTTCTGTGTCTCGAGCACTCCCGGAGCCATGGGGGCGGGAATTGTGACTTCCGCCTGCGACACAAAAATGTTTCTGCCGTTACCCTCGTACAGCGTCTGCTCGCTCGAGGCGAGCAGATCAAGGCGCAGGGTTGGATCCAGGCTTTCCGTCTTGGGCTTTTTCCCCGGCTTCGTTCCGGCGCGCGAGGCGGAGCGCGTCAGGACGGGCGCGGCGGCTTGCGCGTTCGACCCCGGGTCCGACGATGATCCCATAAACATGGGGATGAACTCGTACGCCACGGCGATGATCGCCAGGACGCCGAGCACGATCGCCCACTTCATCTGTTTCTTGTTTTCCAGTCCCAGTTCCACTACGATCCCGCCTTCAAATACGCCTCGAGTTTCACGTTCAATTTCACCGGGCCCTGCTGCTCGCCGCCGAGGGTCACGCTGTTAATAATGAAGAACATTTCGTCGCGCTCGAGCGCGTTGATAAATTTTGCCAGAGCCGTGTAGTTGCCGACCACGTCGTATTCGAGTTCGACGGGCTGCAATCCACCGGGGCCCGCTTCCATCACTTTATATTTTCCCTGCTCGATGGTCACGCCGTCGGACTGCGCCACCTTGCCGAACTCGGTGGCGATCTGTGATTGCTCAGAAGGGAAGCGCTTCTTATAGAAATCGGTGATCTGCGTGTTCGCGAGAACCACCTTCTGCGGAAGATTCTGCAGCGGGGCGACCTGGCGCGTCTTCAGGTTGAGTTCGTTCTGGAGCTTGTTCAACTCCTGCCGCCGTGTTTCCGTCGAGCCGACCAGCGGAGAGAAGTACACGATAGCCAGCAGCAGATCTGCGGCGAGCATGACCGTCAGCGCGGTCTTCAGGCTCTTCCGGGTATGTCGCAGATCGGGCATTAGTGCTGGCTCGCTTTCGGCGTTTTCGGTTTCGCTTCTGTCTTTACTTTCGATTCGGACTTCATTTTCGATTCGGACTTGGCCGCGGGCGTTGCCGTCTTGCCCTCGGGGGGCACGGGCGGAAGCATCTCCGGAATGTAAAACGCGGCAATCTCAAACTGCTCGCTGTCGCCGTTCGCGGACAAGCTGTGGCCCTCACGCAGAATGTAGGTCTGCGCAAAGCGCCGCGACTCTTCCATGCGTCGCACCAATTCGATGGCGCGGTCGCGCGAATCGCCCGCTACCAACATCTTCAGCCCCAGTTGGTTGTCGTCATTCAATTCGGGATGAATCGAAACCAGGTGCACGCGGGGCGGCATTACTTTCTCGAGGTTTTCCAGCACACGGGTCCAGGAGAAGGCCTTGCGCTCGATCATCTCATTCAGGAGTTGCGACATGTCGCGCGTGTTCCGGTTCTCCTGGCGGTTGAGAAATTCTTCGGCTTCGGCCCGGCGGTGGTCGCGGTCGGCAATCAACGCGCGCTTTTCTGCCATCGAGGCACGGTCGCGCCGCGCGTTCATCCAGCCGGTGATCGTGAGTGCCAGCAGGACCAGCGTCACCAGTCCAACCGCGCCGACGGCGGTGCCCCAGCGCATCCAAAACTGCTGCGCATCTTCGTACGGCTGGCTCGCGAGATTGATGTCAAGACGCATGAATTCTGTCGTTCGTCGCTGGTCGTTCGTCGTTAGCCTTTACGACCAACGACTATCAACCAACGACGGTGTTACGAAATTAACGCTCCTACTACGCCTGCCATTCTCCAGCGCGGTACCGGGCCGCTGGCGTTGGCTCCGAGCTGCGACGAGGCGACGAGTTCCTGCACCTCGGCTCCGGTCTGCGCGCGCAATGCCGGCGCGGCGCCGCCCGATTCGGGCAGGCCTGCCACGTAAATTCGTTCGATGTTCAGGTGATACGTATCTTGAAAAAATACGACCGACGGGTACACTTCCTCGGCGAGTTGCTCGCCGGTGATGGTTACGCCGCGTGGATTCTCCAGCGTGCGGAACAGTTGCAACTGATCTTCGTTCAGGATCGCAATGCTGGTGGTGTGCGCGTCGACCTTGATGACCAGGGTCGGCTGCTTCGCTTCGGCTGCGCCGAGAGCGGCCATCATCGAGGGCAGGACCACGCCGGGATTGAATCCCGCATCGCGGAAGACCGCTTCGTAATCATCCACGACGCTGGCGAGTGCTACTGCGGCGACAACACGGACTTCGTCCTTTACCTTCTGCGCGTGATAGGAAACCTTGGCTTTTTCGAGATCGAAGGGTAGGGATTTCTTCAGGCGGAAGCGAACTACGCTGAGCGCCTCATCATGATCGGAAGGCAGAGTATCGAACTCAACCAGCATGACGCGAACCGAGGCGTCAGGGACGATGGCGATGACGTCTTTCGATCGTCCGGCCACGGCGCCAAGAGCGGACTCGATGCCCGAGCGGACGGCTTCGCGCTGGCGCAAGTTATTTTCTACCAAGTCGGGTATGACGCTGCCCGGCCCAAGTTCACGGGCAGCGCAGGCCTCGAGACCGTCACCGTGATCGGTGAGCCGTCCCGCCAGCACGCGGTCGGCCGCGATTTCGCAGGCCAGCTTGGGCTTCGGTGTGTTTGAAGTTGAACTCATGTGTGCAAAAGTTTCAAAAGATCAAGTTTCAAAGTTTCAAGGTTTCAGAGTTTCAAGGAACCCCAGCTTGCCTATTGTTGTCCTTTGCCAGGGCTTTCGGATATTCCCGAGGAAAATCCTTCTCTCTAAATCAGAACGCGAACTGGCCACAATTGCAATAGCTGAAAGGGCACAGAAGCAAGGTTTCAAAGTTTCAAGGTTTCAATGTTTCAAAGACCGGAGCTCGGGTTTTCATCGTACAACCTTGAAACCTTGAAACTCTGAAACCTTGAAACTTTGATCTTCAAACCTTGAAACTTTGCCCCTATCTCATTGCCTCGATGAACGTGACCTTGTTGATCTCCTTCAGCGTGGTCATTCCCAGACGGACTTTATCGAGCGCCGACTCGCGCAGGAAGCGCATGCCTTCTTCACGGGCGGCGCGCCGGATTTCCGACGTCGGCTTCTTGCCCAAAATCATTTCGCGGATGCGGTCGCTCAAATCGAGCAATTCGTGAATCGCGGTGCGGCCGCGAAATCCGGTGCCCGCGCACTCAATGCATCCCGGCCCTTCATAAAGCGGCACCTTGCCCCACTGCGCCGGATCGAGTCCGCTAGCCTCGAGAACGTCGGGTGCATAATGCACCTCGGTGCGGCACGATTCGCAAATCAAACGCACCAGCCGTTGCGCCAGAATGCAGTTCAAAGCGGAAACAAAGTTGTAAGGCTCGACGCCCATGTTCAGGAAGCGGCCGATGACGTCGACCACGTTGTTGGCGTGGACCGTGGTGAAGACCAGGTGGCCCGTAAGGGCCGACTGGATGGCGATCTGCGCCGTTTCCGTATCGCGGATTTCGCCGACCATGATCTTGTCGGGATCGTGACGCAAAATAGAACGCAGTCCGCGGGCGAAGGTCAGTCCCTTTTTCTCATTGACGGGAATCTGCGTGATGCCGCGCAACTGGTATTCGACCGGGTCTTCGATGGTGATGATCTTGTCTTCGTCGGTCTTGATTTCGTTGACCGCGGCGTAGAGCGTGGTGGTCTTGCCGCTTCCGGTCGGTCCGGTAACGAGCACCATGCCGTAGGGCTCTTTGATATAGCGGCGGAACTTGCGCAGGTCTTCTTCGTCGAAGCCAACCACGTCGAGAGTCAAGGTGCGGAACTTCTCACTCATCGACTCTTTGTCTAGCACGCGGAGCACGGCGTCTTCACCGTGAATCGAGGGCATGATGGAGACGCGGAAGTCGATGGCGCGCCCGTTGTACTTCACGCGGAAGCGGCCGTCCTGGGGCACGCGGCGCTCGGAGATGTCGAGTTCGCTCATAACCTTGATACGTGAAATGACCGTCGAGTGGTGCTCTTTGCCGATGGGCGGCATCGCCTGCGTCAGCACGCCGTCGATGCGAAACTTGATGACCACCGAGTCGTCACGGGTCTCGATGTGAATGTCAGAAGCGCGGCGCTGCAGCGCGGTAAAAATCGTGGTGTCGACGAGGCGGATGATCGGGCTGGTATCGCCGGTCGCCGTCAGCTTGTCGATGGTCAGCGTCTCTTCGACGCCGGTATTTTCGTCCTCGCGGATGATGGTGAAGCCTTCGCTGGCTTCTTCGAGCACGCGTTGCGACTGCTCGGTCTTTTTGAGGATGTCGGAGATCTGCTTGAGCGTGGAAACTTTGGTGACGATGCGCTGCTTCAGCAGCAGGCTGATCTCGTCGATCATCATCAACTGGCTGGGATCGGCGATCGCGATGGCCAGTTTGCCGTCGGTTGTTTCTTCGAGCGGCACGAAGTTGTAGCGGAACATCAATTCGACTGGGATCTTCTTGAAAAGTTCGTGATGCAGTTCGAAGCCGGAGAGGTCGACGAATTCGCAGCGGTAGCGCCGCGCCACGTCTTGCGCGCGCTCGAGGTCCGTCAGGGGATTGCCGGTCGGGCTGATGGGCCCGCCGTTCCCGCCATTCACGAAAAGTGATTTCTTATCTGCCGTTGCCATTCGCTACGCCTCTATCAGCTCGAAACCTCGCACGAATTTGGTAATTTTGTAATCGGGTAATTGAGTAATCTCAAAAACCAGCGAGCGTCCGTTTTTAAATTTACCCAATTACTAAATTTCCCAATTACCAAATTCCTAGTGCACTCCCAGAGTGAAGATCGGCAAATACAGCGAGATCAACACTCCTCCTACAAAGATTGCCATGATCATCAGGATGATCGGCTCGATCAGCGCCATCGAAGCACCCAGCGCCGTCTGCACGTCTTCCTCATAAAATTCCGCCACCGAGTTGAGCATTGCCGGCAGCGCTCCGGTGGACTCACCGACTTCGATCATCTCGACCGCGAGTTCGGGGAAAATCTTCTGCTCTTCGAGGCTCGGCGCCAGTCCCTGCCCTTCACGCACCCGGATGCCGGCGCGCATCACACCTTTTAAGATGCGGCGGCTGCTCATGGAGGCACCTGCCGTTTCCATGGCGGGCACGAGCGGCAATCCGCCCTGCAGGAGTGTCGAGAGCATGCGCGAAAAACTGGCCACCTGGTGCTTCAGTCGAATATCGCCCAGAAGCGGCATGCTGAGAATCGCGCGGTCAATGCGGTCGGCGCCGCGATCAGTCTCTTTCCATCGCCACAATACGAACGCTGTAATGACCAGGCCAACCAGCACAAACGGCGCATACTTTTGAGCGCCCTGGCCCACCGACAACATGAACACCGTGATCGCCGGAAGCTTCGCATCGAGGCTGTTAAACAGGTCCGCAAACTTGGGGACCACGTAGGTGAACAGGAACGTCACCATGATCATCACCACGCTCACGAGCAATGTCGGATAAATCAATGAGACGAAAAGCTTTTTGCGGAAGGTCATCGCCAGGCGCTGGAAGTTGATGTAGCGCGTCAGCACCTCGTCAACGTTGCCGGACTTTTCCCCCGCCATCAGCGTGGTGGTATAGATCTTGGGGACGATGCCCTGCGCGGCAAAGGCGTCAGAGAGCAACTCACCGCCACGCACGCGGTCGCGCACGTTCTCGAGAATCTGCTTCAGTTGCGCATCCTTCTGGCGCTTGATCAGCAGTTCCAGCGAGTTCAGGATGGGCAATCCCGCGCGGATCAGGGTCAGAAATTGCTGGTTGTAGACCAGAAAAGTCGACTGCTTCAGCTTGCGGCGGCGGCGCAGCGAGACTCCGCCCGTGAGCATTCCCTGGGGCTTGACCCAGTAGACGAGGTATCCCTGCTGGGAGAAGCGGTCGCGCACTTCGGCCTCGGAATAGCCGTGCTCGACCTGCTGGTGCATACGCCCGCGCTCGTCCGCGATTTTGACTACAAATTCCGCCATTTGCCGGTTTTTCTACCCTTTTTCCGGAGGTCGCCCTACCGACTCAGTCTAACATTCCTATTTACTATTCTAAGCCGCCGAACATCCTCAAACCGTCCTGCCGAGGTACCGCAAGTAACCTCGGGACTGTCTGATCCTGATCTGATTTCGGCTCTCCCTAAGATCGTGTTTCCTAAGGTCATGTCGTTTCGACCGCCCAGAACTTTGTCATTCCGACCGAAGGGTGGAACCTGCTTTTTCCCCCGCCCTACGGCCCCAACCCGCCTTCCACCGTCTCTGTCCCCGCCGGGGGGCTGAACTTGAACTGGCCATCGGCGATCGCCACATCTTCCTTCATGTCGCCGAAGCGGTACTCCGTGGACGAACCATCTACTTCCTGGATGACGATCCGTGCAATCTGGTGGTCCGGAGAGATCTCGAGCACGATCTCATTGATCCGGTCGGCCATCGCCTGCGGGACCCCACGCAGCACCACATTTCCCGCAGCCAGGGGCGTAATATCCGGTGCCAGCGACAGCGCCTGTAACTCTTTTTCCAGCTTCGTCTTACCTAGCAAGAATGCAAGGGGAGACCGAACATCCTCCAGCTTTTTGGCAGCTGTCTTGCGCGCCTGGCGGTCGGCGGGAACATAGAACCACGCATCCTTGCCGTCGCTGACAAACAGCTTCTCTCTGGGAGAACGGTACTCCCAGCGCATCTTGCCAGGTTTTTTCAGCCAGAGCGTGCCCGACTCGGTCCGCTCCATGCCCGAGCCGCGATACTCCTCGGTGAACTGCGCCTCGAGCGAGCGCAGATGGTTGTAGTGCTCGTCGACCGCGGCGGCCAGAGCTTTCACGTCGGTAGCCGGAGCGCCCGTCAGCCGGAGTGCGATCACGCCGATGGCAATGACAAAGACCGCGAGTTTATAGAAAAGCAAAGTGGTGCGCATCTGAGTTTTTCGGGGGTGAGCTGGGTGAAGGAACTCCTGCAGACATTCTAAGCGGTGGGGACGGGTCTTGTCGCCCACGCCGCTCCACCTGGAATGAGCGATCTTCCCTTGGCGATCTTCGCGAATTCTTCGTGTCCTTAGCGGTTAAATACCTCTTACGCGAAGACTTCTTCCAGATATATACTCTTGGTATATACTATTCCGAGGAGCTTCCCATGCCCAAGAATGACATCGCCAAGCTCTTCCAGAACGGCCGCAGCCAGGCGGTGCGCTTGCCCAAGGAATTCCGCTTTGAGGGAGACCGCGTCCGCATCCGTCGTGTCGCCCAGGGAGTCCTGCTCGAGCCGCTCATCCCAGACACTGCCCGCTGGTTTGAGGAACTGGACCAATTCCAGTCCGAGCCATTCTTGCGCCGCGGTCGCCGCCAGCCCTCGACTCCCAGGCGAAAGATTTTCTAGTGGACTACCTGCTCGATACCAACGCCTGCATCGCTCTGATCAACGATTACCCCGCGACGGTTCGCGCGCGCTTGCAGAAAGTGGTTGCATCCGGCGCGCATATCTTAGTGTCGTCGGTTGCCACCTTCGAACTCTGGTACGGCGTCGCCAAAAGCGCCAAGCAGGACTTTAACCGCAAACGGCTCGACACTTTTCTGGCAGGGCCGATCCTCGTGCTTCCATTTGAAGACGCCGACTCGCGCGTGGCGGGAGCGGTGCGCGCGACTTTGGAAGCCTCCGGGAAACCAATTGGAGCGTATGACCTTCTAATGGCGGGGCAGGCGCTCCGCCATCAACTGACGCTGGTGACCGCAAACGTCTCGGAATTTTCGCGGGTCAAAGGCTTGGCCTGGCAGGACTGGGCGAAGCCCTAACGGGCTTAGAAGCCCTTCGCGACCGGAAGCGCGTCGTCAGACGGATGGATATACTAGATAGTCTTTTACCCACTAGGGAGGAAACGTACTGATGATGCGTTGGCAGACGCCGATGGTAGCAGTGTGTTTAGTGTTCATGGCTGCGGTCCCGGCCTATTGTCAACGAGGGACGTTCGGAATCAATTTTGGCCAGACCTCCGACCGGTTTGGCACGCTCTCGCGAAACTCGAGCGTCGAGGCCGTCATCGACGGCGAAGCGATCGTGCTGCAGAGTCCCGACAAAGATCATGGAGCCGACGTCGTCGCCGGCGGCGAACTCCGCTTTCCCGTGAACACGACGAATCATGCCAACGAGTACGCCTTTTACGGCGGAGTCTCCTTTCGCTTTAAGCCCAGTCTCTCGGCGGGATTCCATATCCAGGTTCACCAGATCGATACGCCCCCCAGCATCGTCAACGGAGAAACGTTCAACCGCGCCCGTATGCGGCTCCTGGAATTTCCCGGCGTCATCGTCTACAAGTTTGGTCCGGCGAAGCACGCCTTTGTGCAGGCCGAGGGCGGCATCGAATTTACTCCGCACCTGAAAGCCCCGGCGGGAGCGCTGATTCCGAATCCAAATTTCGAACACGGCTACTTCATGCGCGGCAGCGTCGGCTACAACTTCGGCAAGTGGTACGCCAAGGGCACCTACGAAAATCGCTACTTCAAGTTCACCAACAACGTTGGTAATCCGAACGGCCTCTATAACTGGCGGACCGACATGATCACGGGCGGAGTAGGAGTTGTATTCTAGGGTCGTGTGGGTCGGACACTCTTGTCCGACGGGGCCAAGTCGTCGTCCCAAGGCGTTCGGAATAAGGAGTCCCGATGCCCAGCAACGATCCCAACCGCAAGCGCAGGAAGCACAAACCGCGATCACGTAAGGACAACTCACCGAAGCAACGCCCGAGGTCGCGGACTCGAAAGCGGCAAAGCACCAGGAAAAGCTCGAAGAAAAACGGGAAGAATTCTCGCAGGAGGCGCTTGGTCGGCCGCAGGCGAGGCACTCTGCCCCGCGTCAAAAATACCAAGGTCACCGGAGAACGTTCCGAAGCCAACTTCCTCTACAAGGCCGCGAACCGCAACTTCGGCATCGCCAAGCCCTGGGGAGACAGCCGCAAGTACGACTTCATCCTCGACAGCGGCAGCCTGCTCAACCGCATGCAGATCAAATGTACCGAGTGCATCCGCGCCGGAGCCTACGAAACCCGCGCCACCTACACCGTCGGCAAAGGACGCGCCGTCTATACCAAGAAAGACATCGACTTCATCGCCGCCCATGTCGTTCCGCTTGACATCTGGTACATCATCCCTGTCGAAGTCTGCACGCGCCAACCCATGCTCCGCTTCTATCCCCACCGTAAAGCCAAAAACATGCGCCTCGAAAAATACCGCGAAGCCTGGCACCTGCTGACCGCGCCCGAAGACCACGAGACCATCGAGATCCAAGCCGTCGCCGACGAAACCATCTATTCCGATCTCGACACAGAAGACCTCCGTGCCCTACTGACCGAATTGAAGGACCCGGCAGCACCCGGCAGAATGAAGAAGAACGGGAAGAACAAAACCGGGAAGAAAAAGACTGGAAAGAAGAAGACCGAGAAGAAAAAAACCGCCCGCTCGAAGCCCGTTCGCCTCCCCAAATCCGCTGCCCCCTGGCCCATCCCCGCCCTAAAAGTCCTGAAAGCCAGAACCGGCAAACGCATCCTGCCCGACCCAGACACAGAAGAGAAGTAAGAGAGAACCGGGAAGGGCACGACTTCAGTCGTGCCGTAGGTGAACGTCCCGTCTGTCCCGGTATTTTTCTTACGTTCCCATCCTTAACGACAAGCCAGACCCGGGGCCGAGACCGGGGCCGGATGCTTGGACCGCTCCCAACGATCCTTCCAGTCCTATCTATGTAGTTCCTAACGAGCGTTTTTACTCGAACAGTCTTAGCGGTATTCCAGTCGGAGGCGTAGCGGACGCTGACGGAAATTTTTCGGGAGGCTTTCAACCCGGATCGTATGGAGCTCGCATGATCATCCTACTGCATGAGCTCGCGCACAAGATGGGGACGCTTATTTTGCCCGATGGTCCGCTTGCCGAAAATGTGCCGGGAAATCAATCGGATCTGAATACTCAAAAGGTCATGACAAAGTGTGAAGGGGCTGTTCGAGCAAGCCAGTGAGGAACAGAAAATGAGGAGAAGTTTGTTACGTGTCCAATGCGCATTCCGAGTCAGATATTTGGTCGTTCTCGTGCCACTACTTGCGTTATTCGTGGCCGGACGAACTGACGATAGCTTCCCCGTGGAGAAAGATGGGACACTCCTTGTGCTCGTCACTTGGGGGGACCTCGATCACACGCCCGCTAACAATGTGTACATCGAGGCTCACGGCTTCGTGCAGAAATACCGCTCGCAGAAATCCTTTGTTCTGAAAATGTCGCGTGCGGGACGATATGAAGCCCAAATCCCACCGGGGGTTTATGACGTGTTTGTGAGCGAAGGCTCGTCACTACCTGTATGTAAGCGTCTGGTGATTAAAGCCGGTTCAACGACCGACTGGAGCGAAAACCTAGAGATTGACCATGAGCATATGGAAAATTGAAAGACACCAACCCTAGCGATACGAATGAACGGGGTGGCGCGGACTGCGGCGAACCAGGAGTGGGCGCTGGACTTTGTGCATGACGCAGTGGAGTGCGGGCGCACGATCCGCGTGCTGAGCGCGGTGGACGCCTACACGCGAGA